>Ga0056129_1000576_pt1 | contig 10153 bp, 6 predicted proteins | sample WorMetLIZISLAND1_FD_71118 | JGI IMG/M metagenome (GOLD analysis project Ga0056129, IMG submission 71118) | Marine gutless worms symbiont microbial communities from Max Planck institute for Marine Microbiology, Germany - Olavius loisae LIZARD... ...
AGTCGTTGAATTATGCTGTGAATAGGCTGTGTTCTGTCTGGAGGTCGTTATTTACAAACGTTTACAAATGTGACGTCATAATGACGTCATCGGCCGCAATGAATATCTAATTTCTACACTGTCAGAATCCACCGTTCCTTAAGTATACTGACTGCAATTTTTGTTTAAATCTACACATCACTTATGGAGATATGAAAGAAAATTCGAGTGGGTGTTTTTTTCTGAACACAGTGTATTTCCCAACCCTGCAAGCCGAGATACATGTGTTTTACTCCGTTTCAGAGTCTATAGGCACCGATTATATCGGTAGTCAGCCTTCGAGCGCGCGTTAAACAATCTACATTGCCTGCATGTCGTAAAATTGACACACCCAGTCGGCAACGTGTTTGTAGCAGCAGTGATCGCATGATAGTCTTTATAGGTTTGTAGTACATCACGAGTAGGCGACATCTACAGAACCAGTCACGTTGTTTGTGTGCACTTCGTATAAGTCGAAAAGCTCACATATCCCTTAAATTCATTTCTATATCACCTGTACTGAAGTCTACTATCGGGCTGATATAAACTCTCAATTTACATATACAGGCCCGGGCCGATAATGAAACAGCCATGTGATAACCTCTAAATATCGGACCGCATACTGGAATAACAAGGAGTAATACCGACGACTCACAACGTTGTAATCTGAAGATAAGTCGTGTCGCCACACCATTTTTGTTATCTTATAGCGTTAAAGTGAGCGCTGGCTAAAGGGTAAAATTGCTCGAGCTAGTTTGATTAACTGTCGATTGATCTATTGATATATTGCAGTACTGATGCTATTATGACTATAAGCTGAAAGATTCTCGTTAGGTTAATAATTCTGTGGACTGGAGCTGTAATTTTTAATGACATCTTTCGACATCGTCGGTATTTTCGTATCGGCAGACAATGAGTCAGTGCCTGTCAACAAGTGTGAATTGGTTACATGTACATGGGTCAGTAGTCAGTACCGTTGCATTTAAATATGACCAGTGTGAACTGGTCCCAGTTAATAGCTCTATTCAATACGATTTTTCTGTTAGCAGTTAGTTCATTATGATTACGTTTATATTTTCTACTGTTTCCAAGATACATGTAGTAGCACTTTGCTAGTGTCTGTGCCTGAACTCCTGTTACGAGTGTCAAGTTATATTATATCATATTTGTCAATAACCATAAGGCCTATTGCCTAAGTGAAATCAAGGTAGTCTTTTGGAATTTTATTTAGAACAAAATTATCGTGCATCAACTGCAATATAATTCTGAAAAACATAGTTAAACATTTTAGGCTCTGTTATCAATGTAGCCGTCATTAAAACACCCAATCAAAGCTGTATATAAAGTTGTAGCAACAACAGTGTCGGTCTTATACGTAAACCACATGACAAAATGAACGTAACGGACGGTGCACGAACATTAATTACAAACGTCATCTGTGTGCTGGACAACCAGTCTCATTGCGTCAACAACATAAGTGTGAAACTAGAAAACAAGCTCTGAATATTTGTAATACTTTGAAACAAGTCCGCTTTGCAATGCCTGCACACTGTGGTCTAACCCTACGTCATACGTTAACTAGTGACTGGTTAATTAAACAAGCGCGTGTCTAGATGGAGACGAGCCTTTGCAGCAACAGTACTCACAACAACAAAAAACGCCACAGCCAACTGAAAACATAAAAGCAGAGAAAAACCGAACTACTAAGCCTAAAAATTATGCAACCGAAAAACCAACAGCGAATGGCATTAAAAGACTATCCACCACAGTATTTGGACAATATTAATGGTTGGTTGATTTGGGTTTACAATACAGCATTTTAAGCATGCAAATAGTGGTTATATCATACCTGAAGAAATAGTGTAAAGGTTATTAGTAAGGCCAACGGCATGTATAAAAGAAATTTTCGTTTAGGATGGATGGTTAGGGTTTAACGGCATTTTAAAACATGCAAGTAGCGGCTATATCATGCCTGAGGAAGTTTAAAGTTTGCTAGTAAGGCCAATGGCATGTACAAAAGAGATTACGCGTTTAGGATGAATGTTATAGAAGAGATCTTTGAGATTAGAAGCTGTATAGAAATTCTGGCGAATGATATCGAAGTCGATACAGCTGATGAGTATATGCTCTACAGTTAACAGAGAATTGCAAGGTATACGTATTGGAGGACCTTTGTCTTCGTTTAGGATGAATATTATATTTTGTATGAAAAGGGGCTGTACAGTTTGTAACTTCTAATTGCAGTGTAGTACAGCTGCAGTATCTAGTGGACTCAACAGAACTGTCTTAGGCACACTCGGGACAGGCAAACAGAGGCCAAACCCGCCTATTATCAGAGTCTGCTTTTACCACATACCATGCTGACAAGTGAACTTAAGCAGAACTCACTGCAACTGATGAGCAACATTTCCAACTTAAATAAATACGTTAAATAAACACAAAAACACAAGCTAGCCATATTGCTGCGCTTGATCATTGGAAAAACTACACTGTAACTGAGGTTCCAAAATGTATCCTTTTTTAAAAACTTAATAAATTGCCAAACTTGTCCAAACACAGCCTCAATCCTCAGAAGAATCTGACAATTTTCATCTGGATACTATAATCAGCTATTACTGAATCCTACTCAGTAAGTTTTTCTTCCTATATGCTTCAAAGCGCCTAAATAATGGCATTCGATGGTGACACGTAAAGCATTGTACAAAGTAATGCAATCAAAGTATGCACTTCACAAGATCACAGACGAAATTAAAAGCTTTCTAATGTAGACACACGTGTACAGCATAATACATTTCTCAACTATGAGGTACAGCACGAATATTTTGTATGAATTAGCCAAAATAATTTTGTTACAAGAAGTAGCGACAGAGATACGACACTGTACAGAAGATCACTGTGTCAGGCTGTATTTTAATACAAATTTTCAGACAGTTTCAATTCTCTTGTAGCTCCATTTCTCCTGTTTGGCACAACACTACAAATGAAAGCTCATACGATGTTACCAATGAAGCAATGCATCCTTACGACTGAATGGAAAATATAAGGCATTCAACAAATGCTAGTAAACAGCCTGAGAGCCGAGCTGACAAATGAACCTCATACTGCATTGTGTTAAAGACTTTGCATTATGACTGAGACAGATCAAGATATAACAAATGAAACGATGCAGTACATCGACCTGCTTCTACAGTGTGAATCTGCCCAACTGACTATACAAATTCACTGACATAGTTAAGTGGACTATGTTATGTGGTGGCCCAATAAAAAGCACCACCTCACATCAATTCTTGGTAATCAAAATGTTAGAGAAAAACTAAAAAAAATCTGTAAGACATTCTTTTCTTTGACTTGAGTCAACAACCAAGTAATATAAAACTGTGGTCAGATAACTTGTTTTTTTTTCACAAATTACATTATTGGCCACAAACCAACCATTCATCAGATCCATTTATCAGTTAAGACATGTCTACCAACAATGTAGCTGCAACTGACGATGCCAGTTCCCGTGACCGGACGGACTGTAGCTTACACATCTGCACGTTTTTACTGTGCCACCGTGTAGTTCTACCAATGAACATAAGACACATACAGCCACTTGCTACAGCTATAAACCTGGAATCTATCAAATCAATGCTATATACAAGCCGTCTTTGCCGACTAACAATTAACAAAACCAGCAGATATAAACACAGCAACAACTAGTGACTGCCGCCAACTTTATTGCAAAGAGATCATGTGCTGTTTCCAGTTCATTTGTAAACAATTAAGTGCACAGGAACAAACGCTGTCAGCAGAAACCAAATATTTGCAGTGAATGTACAACTCAACCAAAATTGTTTTCGTTGTTAAAAAATGGCACAGTTAATCATTTTTGGCCTGTTTCATTTTCGGCTAAAAATTTATTCTCCATTTGCGTTTTCCTTTTTGTTTTCATTCCAAAAATGTCACTCTCGGTGCATCAGAAGTGTTCTGCTCGTCATTTGCTGTAGCTAATTTTTTCTTAGAGGCTCAGCCATGTTCACAGCATGTACTCCCATGTCATCAACAGCCGACAGTCATCATTAATTGACAAACATGAGTGACAAAACCAATACACAAATGAAGTGGATGACTAACAGTGCCAAGGACTGCAGCTGAGCGCTCCTAATGCCACACAATGAACAGTTTGTTTACAAAGTGCATTGGCTGCATAGAATATCAATCTCTCGGATCGCATTCATTCATTGTTACACAGTCACAAGATCACACAGAAACCGCTGTCGTCATGTGGCATGACAACTACAGGCTGTAGACTGTTTGACAGTAGCTTCAAGCATATAACGCCGAAAACAACTTCTTTCTTGCACACAAATTATAAGACTGTTGAATTCTGACTCCATTACCAAGTAGTTGACAATTAGAAACATACATGGTAAATAATGAGACTAAGAAGAACGTCCTGTGTTGTCGATGGTGACAAGTATGGTGAGTTGGACGTTACTAGCATGCAGCAGTAGAAAAACATTAAAACACCAGTTGTTAGTTGACATTAATTTTTGTTTTTGACAGCAAATTAAATTAAATCTTTGTCAGCATTTTCGTTTATGACCAAAAATGACAAATCCATTATTGGTCAGACTCTATGTGGTGAAAGAGGCAGAATAAAGGTTGCAGCAGTGGTTAGTAGCTGAGTTGGCGGCAGTGCACGTACTGTTCAACTGTCAGCGTCAATGCATTCACTGCAGCTCTATTGTTTCATCGACGCCTTTAGCATTGTCAGTAGCAGCCGTAGCAGACGGGTCTTCTCGACTGCCGAACAGCCGCTGTTGAACCCACGTGCACCCGGCAAACGTCGGGCAGAACGGTATGAACTGGTGGCACAAGTGTCGGCGTATGAGTGGCATTATCAGCGGCAGGTCGTAGGTCGAGAACTTACTGGCGTCGACCGACAGATTGCTGCCACGAGCGACACCATCATCAGCAGCAATCTCATCCTCATCACTAATGTCGACTGATGAACTGCTAGGCTTGACTCCACGCTCAGCCTCGCTCCCTGAACACAGTTATCAGTACTACTGTTACTGTTAGTAGTAAGGAAGTGGCGGCAATTATTATGCCCCTCTACTCGGCACCAGACAAGGAATGCATTACTAAAGTTTGTATATATAAAAACGGATAATCAGTCATTAAAACACAAAGTAAACAGATTAGTTTTGAGCTCGAGTTTAAACGAATATAAGCTGTCTGCTTCACCAACTGCTGCTGGTAAACTGTTCCATACAACTGGGCCGGCCATACAGAAAGCTCTGTCACCAAATTTCGTTCTTATCCACGAAATAGTAGTTAGTTAACAATCAAATAATAATTATTATAAATGACAGGCATAGGCTGCCATAGGAGTAACGGCTCATGACTTGAACGAACAAGTTTATGGCCAGCTCATAGGAGAGATGTGCTGGCCAGTAGGACAGCTTCAAGGACAGATAACAAAGTTACAGAACGATAAGCTCTGAATGGCTGCTGAAACCGATTATGTCTTAAAATGACTCTTCAAAACTGACAGAGATGGCGCGGAGACGACGTTGGTGGGTTCAAGGCGTTATTCTATCGATCCATTAACAAACCGAAGCTCTTGTGCAGTTTTGCAATTTTCCAGATTTAAGTGCAAAAATTAACAAAAAAAAACAGTGACTGCATTCAAAGCTGAGCCATGCAAGGTATCCATCACATCAAACAGTGTCAAACAGTCAATCATCAACAGCACAGGCACACAGCGTTCATCATTCATCAAATAACACGTTGGCCAGTGTGAGAGGAGGCGTGTCGTACCTGCTATCATGTTGTCCAGAATCAACGCCGTAAAGCCACCGACAAACACGCTGCACATTCCCAGCATCCTCAGCACCTCATCCATTGCCCTGATCCCTGCATACACAACAAAGCACCAATCTGCTGAACAAACTTCGTCTGTTCCACTGAGCCACTACATTGAATCTCTTCAATGTAGTGGATATTACAGTCTAACCTTCAATCATTAGGGATAACACTTCACCCACAGACGCTTGGTCATCGATGATCACTGCTAGTAACACTAACTCTCAGTTAACCTCGTCCTGTATGGTGCAGTCAACACGCTCATGTATCTTTGATCCAGGATCAGTCGTACTCACCTACAATAAGTGACTGCCATGCCAACTAACTGGCTAAATAACAGCTGTGAAGGGTTTAAACATCTCACTCCACACATTATAGTTCTTTTTGGAGACTCTCTTCCCAGCCAATCTCTTGACTGGTGCCAAACACTCAGCCTTCTCAACCAATCACTTGACTGATATTTACAAAACTGAACACAATTAAACTAAAAACAATGGAAAACCTAAACAACGATGCAATGAAACTCCTAACATGATAAACAAACTCAAGCAAATTAAAACAAAAGCCTCATTTAGGGGGCTTTTATGCCATTCGGCCAGAAAACAGGATAAATAATAAAAAAAACGACAACAATTAGACATCAGTCTTTTCTTACCACTATCGATTGCACGTGGATGTTCCCGCAGCCAGAGCGGAAAGGCCATTCCAAACATAATTGATAGACCAATAACAAATAGGTTTCGATTGGAGTTCAGGTCGATATGTTGGAGCTGTGAGATTCCAGCCGCTGCCACAGTGCCTGTCATTGCAGTCAAACACACAGACTTCACTGTCTCACGTATGACTGTTTGTCTCCAATGTATCTCGCACGTACATACATACACATACAGGTTTAGCCGTCGTGTGTTTACCGTGACTGGCTGATGGAATTCACTCTCTGACAATCTACGAGATCCTGACGTCAATATTGTGGCTACAGCGAAATTCAGCACGCTAAGCACACCAGCGGCACTGTGCGATTATGCACTATACAATTGATATATATAGTCCACCCACTGATGTTACATATATCACTTAATTCACACACTCTCATACAGACTGTTTACATGGTTTGTTATTTTCCCAGTAAATGCGGCTTATTTCAACTCCTCCATCATAGTATGCCACAGAAATATTCTTACTTTACTTACTTATTCTGAAGCATATATCTCATCGTTTGTTTTGCATGATCTCTAATCACAACTATTCATGTTCTCTCTAATTCACTCTATCACATCTTTCTTTTATGTTCCAGCTCACATCAGATTAGTTAATAGTGTAAAAGTCAACGAGATACGTGTAAGCATCACGCACCACTTCCTGCCAGCTACACACTGACTTCTTTTCTTTCCACATTTTACTCTGTCATTTTATACATACACTGGACTTAGAGTTCGTCATTAATTTTTTAAATCTTGTTAATGCAAGCCACTGATTATTTTAACCCGATGTAAACGCGTAAATTAACGCATCAGTTCGACATGTCTGTTTATGTTGTATGTTGCCGTTAGCGAATGACTACACGTCTCATCTATACAACTTGTTAGAGTTGTGCCTAGTGAAGCAGTTAATCACAGCTCACCGCAGAGCACGACAAACAGTCCGCCAATCACTGGCTCTGGGATCATGATGAGAACTGCCATCCACTTGCCGATCAGTGAGCCTATCACCATGATGACGGCACTGATAATTACCACTCGACGACTGGCAACCTGCATAGCAACCGCATCAACAGTCATCCACCATCAGCATCAACTTGTTTCACCACGGCTTCTACTACATTGTACCATCAAGGTTCACAAGATCGGTAAACAGCTCTTACGAACACACCAGCCAGTTATTACGTCAAATCTTCAGCATTTTTTTTTCAAAATAGCAAGCAGCTGTTGCCTAAGATTACACTCTATAATCTTTCACAGATACCATACCACACTGCGACACTCCATAGCTCATGACAACCAAATGGTTTATTTGATCTGATAAATTAGTTTCATACAACGCTGGCAGGAGGAGGTGGCGCCACCTGGCAGGCAGTGAGTGCAATGGAAGTTTTGACAGTGTTGTTTTGTTCACGTTCTTATTTCATGCGTCAGATACGGAGTCCGTTAAGTTGACAATGAAACAAAGGTCATATACAGTCTGCATCACTTACAGCATGTGAGCAACATGCAGAATCAACTCAGCATTCAGACCAGTAAGGTCCACCTGGTGTTGGCATGAGATCAACCAAATCTGATAGTTTCCAATACAGATACCGACTACCTCCAAACTTTCATACACCGTTAACGCAAAGTTTTTCGAGTACTGCTTTACTTCTGTCACTTCAATGCAAGATACCTGGACAAGCTGACATTAGCTTTCAACGATTTAAGCGGCTACTGAAGACATTTTTGTTTAGGTGCTGAGATCGCGGCGCATTGTGACTGTTAAAGCTGCACCTCATAAGTTTTCTTACTTACTGACAATCTTGTGTATGCATCAGTGACCACAAAGAGGAAAATTTACTGCAGTGAATGCTTGCAGCTTACACACATGCAACAGTTGGTGATTTCATTATGTCAAACTGGACTGATATTCATGTTGTGGATCCAGGCATAAAGGTCAACAGGGAATGCTACCCATACACACCATGTCACACTAATTGTTGTTAGTCACTCGCGAAGAGTCTCTGTATAATTTTTCACACGAAATTTGTTAATTACGACATCTCAAGTGAAAAATCAGTTGCATTAACTTCACAAGGTAGTGTGGCGACACATCATGATGGAACGTAGTACAGACTACAGTGTCCTGTTTTTTGACTGTATATTATGTTTGCAATGCAAGATAACAAAAAGCTGTCGACCTTTGTCACATCGAGTGCGCCGACGCTGTCTCTGAATGACGACAGGCCAGTCCCACAACCTACCATCGATGCTATCACGCTGGTGAAGCCTTCCACGAGTATTCCTGCAATTAGCAGTTGTCACCAACAGCGTACAACACAGATTCTAACAACACGCATACAGAAAATATACCATGACATCTTACAGCAATATTATACTGCATACTGAACAAATGGCCTGCCAATTTGCAGAACTCATGTGTTTGTTCTGCTGTCATGTTTTTCATTTTTCTTACAAAAAGCACAGTACTCAGACTAGCAATTATAGCTGCAAGTCTACGGAATCGTTTGACACATGGACAAGCAATATTTGTCTTGTGTTCAATGTTTACGCAAGACATAAACAAATGTTACACGTCAATTGGCATTGAAGTTGATGCCGTCTGACTGGTAATGTCCACAGTTTAGCGAGTAAGTGCAGTTTTACTAACTTCATATATATAGCAGGCCAAAAGTGGTTTTTCGTGGACAATCAAATTATCACTCACCACTCACTCACTTGCATTCGTTATCCATAGTTCCTACTTCCACATGAAATATACAGTGTGAGTCAAAAAAAATCCCCCCCCCGAGGTTATCTGATTTTTGTCATTTTTTCACGAACGGTTAAGAATTTTTAATAGATTTTTTACACACCTATTATACGTTCCTATGTACGCTAAATGACAAATTTTTATTCAATTATCTCCAACTTTGACGGAGTTATGCCATATTAAGCGCGAATACCTAGTTCACATAATATGCGCAAAATGTCCAAAATGCGCCAAAACGTGCGCGTTCAGACGTTTGCATAAGTCGTTGATAGCTTTGTTGATCGATGTCTGTGGCAAGTGACTATGAAATAAACACTTTTATAATGTCAACAAACATGTGCGATATGACATGACGTTATCAGTGATGTCATTTGCTCAGTAAGAAAACTTAGAACTTAAACGTCCAGTGAAATGTAAAAATTCGTTGGGTGGTCGCGCTTAGTATGTCATAACTTCGTCAAAGTTGGAGATAATTGAATAAAAATTTGTAGTCTAGTGTAGAAAGGAACGCATAATAGGTGTGTAAAAATTGATTAAAAAATCCCCATCCGTTTGGGAAAAATTTTAGAAAACCGCATGGGGGGGGATTTTTTTTTGACTCACACTGTAGATTGTTACAAACACACCTGAGAAGGTTGACAAGTTCCAATATTTAGGAAGCTACCTATCCAAAAATGGCGATATCGAAGTGGACATACAAGCAAGGTTGGGCAAAGCTTCATCTGTATTCCAGCGTCTACGGCCCATCTGCAAGTGCAGTACAATAACGAGTGATGTCAAACTACGTCTGTACTCGTCCATTGTAGTCCCAACCGGGATCTATGCC
>Ga0056129_1000577_pt1 | contig 10144 bp, 10 predicted proteins | sample WorMetLIZISLAND1_FD_71118 | JGI IMG/M metagenome (GOLD analysis project Ga0056129, IMG submission 71118) | Marine gutless worms symbiont microbial communities from Max Planck institute for Marine Microbiology, Germany - Olavius loisae LIZARD... ...
GTACTAAAATAATAATAATAATAATAATAATAATAATAGCAATAACAATAAAATACCAGAAGACTCTTTGTGTTCCTGTCATCATACTTAAAGCATCGCGAGAGTTCACCCAGTTCATGCTAGAATGCAGCACAGCGCCAGGTAGCTGCCGACCTTTGGACCAAGCCGATCGACTTCAGCCATAAGCCCGCCTTTAGGCTGCCAGTAAACTACACTCACCATCGCCATTTTATTATTACTCAGCCCGAAAGCTGATACTCATTTTACAGTCCCACGGAGGGTAGAAGGCCGAGTCGACATAGGTGGTTGGCTAAATACCGAGATGTTTTACCCGCCCGTAGACGGTCACCCATCCAAGTACTAACCGGGCCCGGCGTAGAGTAGCTACGTTGATCGAGAACAACGCGTTACCGCTTAGCCACCCCATCGGGTATGAAAAAGTCGTGCTAGTACTGACACGAGCAGAGCAGACTCCAGACGCCAGACACAATACACGATCTACATGCACCATGCACGTTGCTGCAGACGAGTTAAGCATCAACACGAAAGTCAGAAAAAACCGGTACTAGCCTACTTTGCAGAAAGATTTCGCACAAAGTTCGAATAAACAAACTTTGCCGCGTCAAAACAGACGTCAATGGACTTTCTGTCTCACCAATCATCTCTGTTATGCGCCATTTCACACGAAGTATTCGTACAGAAGTCTACGAAACAAGAAGCCCAACTATTGCTGACATACGGAACGCTTTCGTTGTCGTAACCGAAATTGAAACGTGTAAAAACAGAGCGTAGCGCGGTCAGTTTCCCGCCTGACAAAACACGGTATGAGGCTGGTCAGGGTCTAGTGTCTGTCTGCCATGTGTGGTCGTAGAAGCAGCGTGCCTTCGATCCAACAGTTGGGACGATCTAGCATGGCCTGCCACAGAGATATCTCGTCACCCTTTGAGTCCATCCAGTCGACTGACTCGGACCACGATTTACCTGCAACGTACCACACACTACAGGTAGTCATAGATATCAGCTGCTGTATTGTCACGATAAAATATAGACAACGACCGCGATCGCCCACAATTTGAACGTAACATGGCCATTCTCATTCAGTTGACGGGCCCGGCTTCACACTGTACCGGTATATGAAACTGTAGGTCCACTCTTTATGTCAGACCAGTTACCATTACGGCAAGGCTACGGTCAGATCGTGACTCACTCACTGGACTGGGTTTAGACCTTGCAGACTGGGTTTATCTAGCCGAGGTAAGAAAGCCGCAAGTGAGGTTCAAAATGCAGCGAGGAGGGTAAAACGAAATCAGTTCAGTGGAACAAAGAGAAAAAAGCAAGCAAGTGCAGAGAATAGCAAGATAGAAAAAAGGATGGAGCAGACAGGAAGGGAAGTGGGGTGGGGAGACTGGGGTGCCGCTAGTGATTTATAAGCTACAATAATATGGGAAGGGGTGACGTTGACCTGGTATTCATAACCTTTGACCTTTTAATCTCAAAACTAGTTTTTATGACATGAGCAAATTCAGCGTCATTTCAGGAGGAGATAGGTCAAGTTTTCGTTCTCTAGGACGGTGGGCGCAGGCGTTTGACAGACAGACAGACAGACAGACAGACAAAGAGTGTTGGCATTGTGCTGACGATAGCGACCTGTGCCGAGGTTAAGCCTGACTCCGCCGAGGAAGTCGTTGCTGACAAGCCGGTCGAAGTCCCAGATGGTGAGTTCCAGACTGCGATCCTTCAACTCTAGCCACCTGACGCTCTCAAAGACGAACGTGTGGTTCCAGGCGGGGTTGCAGTTGCGTCGAATGACGGGACTCTTTTGCGAGGCTGAACGCGAGCGATCAGGTAGCAAACAGCTGCACGTTATACAGCAGTATTTGTGTTTTTTATGTTTGTCTTTTTGTGCTTTATGTAGTTTTTCACTGTATGTCGTTTCATGTCGCATTAATAAAAATTACTTACTTAATAAAAAGCTTTCGCATTAAATTACATGTTAAAATTTTAACTCCTTGACGGCCACTGTTGCCATATGGCTACAGCTATAAAGCATCTTGTGTAAGACCGGGTTAAGCCATCATCACCCACTGTAATGAGTATTTACTTTCGTTTAAAATTTGGCAACTCGAAGTCCAACTGTTTGCGTTTGTTGGTCGTGGGTGTTGAAATTTGGGCCCTGTGCTCTGAATCTGAGATGGCTGGGGTGGTGGGGGAAGGACTACTGCCTAGATATCATCTGCAGCTGTATGAGGCGCAGAGCTGACATACGACAGCTTAGAGCGCTGTGAAAGAGTCAACACATCCCGACTGGAAAGTGCTATTGAATGACACTGACTTGAAACGTTTCACGAGTGTCGAGTTGAGCGGAAAGAGAGGGTATAAAACGGGTGTAAAAGTGCACAGTTTGGAGTGAGCCTGGCAACTGACCACTTGCAGAACGGGTCTGAGAAGCCGTTCGATCGTACTGCGGTGAGGTTTCGCGCCTGTTTGACAAGTACGAGCAGTTCTCCGCCTTTGACATCACTAGTCGACAATGACGACGAAGTTCTCGAGCTGTCCGCCGTGTCTCGACGACTGATGAGTTGTTCTGACGTGACGTATTTGAGACAGACGTTCACGTCACCCTTGTACGTCAACATCGACAACGGACTCTTCACGTTCTACAACCACAGTCACCGTCACATCATCTAGCTCTCTCTGTCTCTCTGTGTGTCTCCATGATTGTGTGTGTCCGGAGGCTGTGTTATAGGTAAGACGTAGAATGCTCTTCACTGATTTATCACAACATGGGCGGGCGAGAGTACCTGCTAGCTATAACGTCACGTGACAACAATATATTATAACAATAATATTGTCTTGTCTCCGACAACGGAAGCACTGACTAGCTTAGTCTGCGTGTGGTCTAACTGAACTGTTCATGACACAACTAGAGGCACAGTTCGCTATGTTCCATTGCAGACTCCATCAGAAAACAAATCACTGTCAACGGCCGATTTTAGTAAAATCCACACAAAACAAAACACTGCAAAGTTCTCGGTGACGTTGATTAGCAAAACTAACTGAAGCCACAACGAACTGAAATCAATGAAATAAACCAAACTTGACCTAAACACAAAGAGGAAGCATACGACGCGATGGGATTAAAACAACTCTAAACTGTGAACAGTGAACAGAAAACAACAGCAAAAGATTAATATTGCTTTCATACACAACACAAAATAGAACATGATGATGTCATAATAACAATAATATTAACGACATTAAAAGAAAACAGCAACATGCAACTGGCAATAATTAAACACATATTTACCCCGTCTTCGTCCACTGGCAATGGTGGCTTTTCACGCAACAGGAGGTAACTGTATTTTACTTTTTCTGTATAATTTTAAGTAAAATGTTACCATTAGAACAGACATCAGAAGATAATTTTATCAAGTATTTATGTAAGTTGTAGCACAAAATCAGTTACAAATTTATCTCGCTCATGCAGTCATGTAATCATCGCACTTTACAGTCTGTACAGTTTGTCACTGTGTCGCTCGAATCACTCAAAGAAGCAGTCAGTGAATTTTGTTCACGGGATAAGCTGAGGTACAAGAACCATTCATTAGCTTTTTGGAACCGTTGACTCCAAGTGTACACAATGCAGATTCATGGTCGTAATTGAGGAATTTTCTCCCAAAGCCTGTTAACCTTTGACGCCCACTGTTGCCATATCCACAGCTAGCAACATCCTGTTCCAGACCAGGTTAAGTTGTCAGTTGTGCTTTTTGACATCCGGGCACTCTGACGCTCACGGCTGAGCGTCCGAGTGCCCGGATGTCAAAAATTACAAATGACTGGCTTAACCCGGTCTGGCACAGGATGCTTTGTAGCTGTACCATGGCAACAGTAGACGTCAAAGGTTATACTGTATAGCGCCGGGTTCTCTTGGCATTCGCTAGGTGGCGCCAACTCTTTTCACTGTTTTACATTAAATTTTCTTCTGATTGAAGAAGACGAGCGGTCGCAGTAACACTCACTCGGTCCTGTAGTTTGTAGAACTTCGGCGTCGGGTCGTCAAACGAATGATGGTCAAACGTCACGTTGACTTCACCGAGGAAGTCATTACGTCCGAACTTATCACTGTTCCAGACCATGACACACAGCGTCCTCGACTCCAACTCACTCTTCGTTACACTGTACTATACACCACACAACACACACACATTGTGAGTTCATCAAACCACCGACGCCTTCAGCTGGACGACAGTAGCGGACTGACAAACTAACAAAATCGTTTATTTATAAGCAGCAGCAATTGTAAACATAAAACACGTGACTCTAGTATGCAAACACACTAAATACCTGCGTATTAAAGGTAGGAGGAGGCAAGTCACAATAATAACTCTTACGTTTCCCTGCAACTTGACGTCATCTAACAGTAAGTAAGCAAGTAAAATTAAGTAAAACGGAGATTTACATTCATCCAGTGGAGCTCGTCGTGTAATATCTTCAGTCCACGATCACTGACAATATTACCAGTAGGCTATACTATCGTTTTAACCATGAAGCATAATTAGTATATAATTGTAGGCTTTTTACTATACTAACTTGTAAGGCGCCTCTATACCCTGAATGGGGGGGCATAGCGAAATATAGATTTTTTAGTATTTTAGTTTGTTGCTGTAAAAACTAATTGGGTAAAACACAGTATAATCAACTCTGTCAATAAGTCTCAATAAGACGACGCTGATGGTGCTGTCACACGGTCATTGAAGCCCCGCTACACTGACCACGTGCTTCATGTACCGTCTACACGCTGAACACTCACAGTCCTGGCCAGTAAGTGAGTGAGTGAGTGAATGAATGTCGATTTGTAGAGAGCGGCAAACTTGACATCTCTAGTGCGAAAACGCTCCGTAATGTTCGGCGAATAGACGTGTTTTCACAATGTTTGGAGTCATCCCCCTAAATTGTCTGGCAGTAAATAGTCTTCAATTCTACTTGTTGGACAATCAAATCGCGCAGTATAGTGGATCTGGGCAGCAGTTGTAGTGTGAACTCACCTTGAGGACCTCGTCGAATATCGGGTGCAGTGTGTGCTTCTTAACGCGACTCTTTCGCTTTCCGTTCTTCGTTTTGTCCGGCAACAGATACATCTTGACGTACCTGCCGCCACACGCCAAGCAATCAATCGATCAATCAATCAATCAATCAACCAGAGTCAGACCTCGATCAGCTGGGTTTTCAATGTGCAATGAAGTTGGCGCTAACAGCGGCAGTAGAACAAGAATAATATATGGCGCGATAAGAAATTAAAGTCACTATGCGCCTGGGTCACACTTAAACACTTCAGCAGCCGATGAAATGTGACAAGTTCAATGTCTGGCTGACAGACGTAGTTCCACTGGCAAAGTGTTTGAAAGCTCTGGACCAGCGACAGTGAAGTTCCTGTCACCAGTCGGGTGTACAAATATCTCCGAGCGGCGGTGAACAGTATATGGTTGAAAACTTCATTTTAGACTTCGCAGTTCGCACTGTGTGCCACATTCGTTGATTCTCTCTCAGTCAACCGGAAGGGTGACTATCATAAACACTCGTGCACTGTTACTGTAAGTAGCAATAACCGTCTGATGCTGGTAGACTTGTTATGTTCAACACGCTAAAGCACATCACAGATCACAGTATCATTCATTCAACTATTAGACGTGTAGTTAGTACACTGGGCGGCTGCTGTATTACATCAGTCCAACATCATATCAAACATGCTGGATACTGACGGGTCGGAGCTGTTTCGTTTGGTGTCGACCGCTGCGATGCCACGGCAGCGTTTCACGTGTACCTCCAACATGCTCTGCTTGTAGTTGTAGGCCAGTCCAAACTCGATGTCACCGCTCACTGAGAACTTGTTGTAGTTGGAGTCTCCGGCGTTTGTGTACATGCTCGTCAAACTCTCCTTACTCGACTACACACACATGTCAGGACGCATGGTTCAAAACAATTAGACTCTTAACCACCTGCTGAATTAGACATTTCTGACGGGGAGGGGCAGACACCCTGTGTGGTCTGGGCCAGAGATACCTAGAGATTTTTTCGCCGAGGTTATACTGTGAGTGAGTGAGTAGTTTCGTGGTGGCATATCAGGCCGTTTCAAGCAATAAATCAGAATTAAAACAAAAATCTCTAACAACGATAACAAAGAACGTAAAATCAAGGATAATTAACTAGTGTAAAATTGACCATGTTTGACGCAAATAATAAATAAAATATGAAGTAACTGATACATGTGAGCCAGTAACACTGTTGCAGCAAACATGAGTCCCAAGACTGTGTTGACGACGATTTGATGAGACCTCATGAACTCAGTTCCCGTTCATTTAACAACCACTTCTGCTCCTAACAGTTTCTGAACACGGTGCGTTACAATAATGCTAGCTAACAATGTGATGAAAAAAATGCGAGTAAAATGAGAGTCCGAGCGTGAAACTGACGGAGAACGGTGACATCCGGTTGAGATTACTCCGACTGGTCGCCCTGATGGATCCGCTCTTGCCGGAGTAGGCGGCGAACATCTCTCCGATGTCTTCCACCTCTTCCTCCTCCACCTGTATCACAACACATCACGGGTGTTTTCCCGATTCGCCGAAATTAGGGTTAGGGGTTACGGTTAGGGTTTCGGCGAATCGGGACTGAACCACATCACGTCAACCACAGTACAACAATATAAGTTAACCCTTGACGCACACGGTTGCCATAGGAATACAGCTATAAAGCATCCTGTGCCAGACCGGGTTAAATCGTCATTTGTAATTTTTGACATCCGGGCGCTCTGACGCCCACGGCTGGGCGTCAGAGTGCCCAGACGTCAAAAATTACAAATGACGGCTTAACCCGGTCTGGCACATGGGATGCTTTACAGCTGTACACATATGGCAACAGCGGATGTCAAAAGGATAAGATTGTCGTAAGATGTAGTGTTAATTATCAACGTCGTAAGATTATCTCAGGATTATCCAAAGATCCTTCGTCAGTTAGGCAGAGGACGTCTGAGCAAAGAGAGAGAGAGAGAGAGAGGCGTGATCAAATGAACAGAACAGCACATCTTGACTGAAAGACGTTATCTATGTCTAAACATTGACAACAGATGCATATTTAATCACGAGGCAGACGCCTAGATCGATAATGCATGCAGCTATGACACCATTGTTTCTTAACCAAACTCCCGATCAATACATAGCCTTTGGTCACAGCAATGAGACGTTATAAACAATAGTAGGCGAGCAGTAAACAGTAAAACAGCAAAATGTGAACTGGTGGTAACATGACATTAACCTAACCTGCAAGGTCCACTAATGTGCTAGGATATGACTGTGTAACAGTGATGAAACAGAGATGTTTTCAGATGAGTCAAGAGATGACATTGTCGGGAAGTGCGTTCCAGTTCTTAGCGGCGGCAACTGAGGGAAATCTCGGCTGGGTGGCGCCAAGCAGTTCGGTGCAGTCTCATGGAGAGCTTTGTAGGCCAGCACGGCGATCTTGTACTTGTAATGTGCTCGGGAACTCGCAGCCAGTGGAGGCTGATGAGATCATCAGAATCTGAGCGTCAGCCGTGTCGACGCACTGAGGACAGACTGTAATCTACGGGTTAGGTAGGCTGCATGTAGGCTGTTGCAGTAGTCGAGTCACGAGTGCACCACCAGTACTTGGTGCTTTGAATGTAGCTGTAGGCAGCGATCGGAGACGACGGGCATCAAAAACACCGAGACACTGTTCGCAGTACCACAGTTTGAGTCGAATGACCGAGTCGACAGCCTGACTGCAGCCACGGTAAGAGGTCAACTGAGGAGACATCAAGTTCACTCAAGTACATGTACGCCTCGTAGACTAATAACTGAATGATGAGTGAAGTGATCTATACTGACGACCGGTTTGTTTCTGACAGACGTTGAGCCGTGATTGTCCTGTTCCTCGTGTTGTTGTTGATGATGATGATCTACTGGACTCACAGTCGCTGAATCAGTGACGTCATCCACAGCACCGACACCGCCATCTTGTACACAAACACACACACACATAAAATACACGCCTTCTTTTCATCCAATTACCTCGTCAACACTACACCCACTTCACTCACCTCACAATAGCACCGACAGTCATCACCCTCAGGGAAGCACTTTATAGGCTTACTTACTTACTTACTTACGGCAGATACGATAAGGAAACGAACGAGCACGTGGCGGCTAAAAGGCTTCAGTTTATATCAGTTCTTTGTTGATTAATGTAAACAATACTGATGGCACAATAACAACCTGCCAATGTGCTGCGGTTCAATAAACACATCACTCCGACACCATTGAGCAAAGGAAACTTTATTGATAAACTCATTCCACAAACACCACAATGTAAAAAGACGTTAGCGGCGTTCGTAAAGGCGAAAGACTTGCAGTGAAATACACCAATGAACACAAAGACACGCGGACACCACACAGTATCAGCGACAGGTGCGTGCGTTCAACTATCACGACACACCGCAGTCTGTGTGGAATGTCGACAACGACAAGTGGACGAAGCTTGTTTTCAGCAGATACAAACACAGCGTAGTTGAGTCAGTCAACTCCTTACCTAGAGATGTCTTCTTTCATAACAGAAAAACAGGTCGCTGTTTCGTTAAACACTGAACATAGCTACGCGATAAATTGAACTAGACTTGTTCGTCGGCAGTTCTGGTACAATATCGGCCGTAGTTTATTGGTCACCGGTGTGCTATTCGCCAGCAGCCATCCTCTCGTTTCAAGGAGCAAGTGACTGTACGGCTGCGATAAGCCTTCCCAACTCCCAAGGGTTGTAGAGTTTCTCGTTGTTCAGTGTACCAGCCCGTCCTCTTCACGGTCTCAAGGTGGAGCTGCATAACGTCACATTTTGTGACAGTTGGTCGCTGTCGACAACAGCGTCGCAGACAGGCCTGCCCGTCAGCACTGCAAGGCTCATGTCACAGACCAGGGTTTACGACTGCAACACGATGAAACATTCATAGCGACAAGTCCTACGACCCGACCCGACGAGACAACAAGCCTCAGCCTACACAGTCTTAACGACCACATCACTCAACCAGACTCCAGACGAAAGTAGAAGTAAGTGGATGACTGACTGCATGTTAGAATGACTTGTTCAAAGTATACAGGCTAGAAGAGTTGATCTCAACATCCACATGACCATTCACATTTCACATGCCCGACAGTGTCAACGAATGAACCGATATTTCCTGGCGCGGCGCGGTGCGCCATCGCACCTGCTATACTAGGCTAGCTCTGCGGCCTAAGGCTCACGTCAATCATCCCGTCTCATCACACTCTGTCTGGAGACAGAGGACTCACGCATGCGCAGTCATCAACGGATGACAGACGTCATTAGTCATCACCCGCGTGATATATGACACTCCTACCACATGATACAACACTAGAAATGTTAACACTTTAACGTCCACTGTTGCCATGTGCGTACAGCTATAAAGCATCCTGTGCCAGACCGGGTTAAGCCGTCATTCGTAATTTTTGACATCCGGACACTCTGACGCTCAGGGCTGCGCTCAGGGCTGAGCATCAGAATGCCCGGATGTCAAGAATTACAAATGACGGCTTAACCCGGTCTGGCACAGAATGCTTTATATTTGTACCCACATGGCAACAGTTAGCGTCAAAGGGTTAACGTCAGCGACGGCCGAGCGTCTTGTTCTTATCGGTTCAATTTCGGCTGATAATTTTTATCGTACAACAGTTATTTTGATAGCAAACAAAATCGCCAGCACACAAGCACGATCAAATCAACGGTGAAAGAACACGTGCTAGCAACAGGACACTGAGCGATCAACTGAGGCAGACAGACAGAGCCAACGACACGAACAGAGACACAGAGACAGACAGAGCAAGACAGAGAGAGATACAGCAAGCCGTGCTCGACGCTCCAAACAAAAGCACTCGTCACGTAGTGTTCATAGATGTAACAAGAAAGCCTAGCTAACGCTAAGATACAGCTGTAAGTGCGCGACAGCAGGCCACTAGCTGAGAAATCTACGGCAAATCAGTACAAGGAACACAATACTGAACTTGAAAAGTACATTCGGTGGGTTACAACTCCGTCGCTATGTCGCTATCTCCATTCGTTTAAC
>Ga0056129_1000579_pt1 | contig 10142 bp, 9 predicted proteins | sample WorMetLIZISLAND1_FD_71118 | JGI IMG/M metagenome (GOLD analysis project Ga0056129, IMG submission 71118) | Marine gutless worms symbiont microbial communities from Max Planck institute for Marine Microbiology, Germany - Olavius loisae LIZARD... ...
AAAAAAAAATAAATAAAAAAATAACCCAAGTTGACCTTCACATTTCACCCCTTTGCCGGGCCGGCCCTGCGGGGCCGATTTTCACCATTTTTGGCATGTGGTGTCATATCGCCGACGTAATCACCCACGTCAAATTTTAAGTCGATTGGTTAAGGGGTTAGGGGGCTACGGCTCCCCAATTCCGGGGTTTCCCATTGACTTTGAATGTCGCTCTTACAACAGTGTTACGCACTAACGTGCTACACTGTGATCAGTCCATTGTTTGGAGACAGTTTCTAGTTTAGTTCATCACATCTGCCCCACCTCTTCCATTGTTGTAGAAGAACTAAGAATCGATCAATCAATCAGTCAGTCAGTCAGATTGTGTCTTCAACAAACATATGAACTGTGATCCGAAGCTGGTAACTGACCTGACAAGTGGAAGACTTCCACCATGTGACTGAAGCAGTGAGTGAACTTGAGCCGAAAAACAGCGAAGCTGGAGCACGACACGAGGCAAGTTGCCCATGTCCAGTGAATCAACCAAACTAGCATCTGAATGTGGAAAGTGTCTCTGACATACGGGTGACTCTGATGTGTCACTGTTAGGCTGAAAGTACACCAACCAGAAAACACTAAACACCTTACCACACGATTCACAGCAACTATACAACGTAATGACGTAATATTGTTGTGTGGTTTAGTAAGTAAGTAACTAAGTAACTGCTTAAGCATTCCTGTAGCATACTAGGAACACAAACGTCCAGTGACACGGAACAGAAGGAGTACAACACAAGTTCAGCAAGAGTCGTCTCTGATTTAGCAGTTCTTCCAGGTAATACTTGATGAGCTGGTATAACAATAATAATAACACCGACAATTTCTAACGCGCTGTAACATGCCAGATTCATTACAAGGGCGCGACGTGCCTAGAAAATTCATAATTAGTCTACAAAGTGGAAATGTGACTTTAGTTGTCGTCTTGAAGGAGCCAACCGACTCCCGTGCTCGTATGTGCATCGGCAGTGGATTCCAGGCCTTAGGACCCACCACAGCAAATGCACGAGTGCCATATGAGTATATGAGCAACTTTATTCGCCAATGGCAGAAATGACAATACAATACAATAAAAGAATACAAAAGGCTACGATAAGGCTAAAAACACTAAAAAGCAAAACAGACAAATAAAACCATAGTGTCAGTTCGTCAGTCCCTCAATCAGTATATGATAGAGCTACTCCAGATCAGTCAGACTGGTCCGTGGCTACTCAGACGTCTTACAAAACAAGACGTTTTTGCATTCAGAAATGTTGAAGGTTTGTTGAACTGTTGAGTAGGAAGGATGCAGATCATGTCACTCAACAACAGTGGCAATGAAGTGATAGTAATACAGCAGCAAACACACAGCATCACTTGATGTGTCATTACAGGCAGCTGAATGAACATTTCAGCACACAAGTCGATGTAGCTGACAGGGCTAATCATATCACATAGCCCAATGGTTTGGATTGAGCAGTGTTTTACATCCCTGCCAACACAGGAACAAATAGTACACAGACAAATCAAACATACATTAAGCAGACATGAACACAAAACATAACTGCTCTCTAGTAGTAGTACTGTGTAGCAGTCTGTAACTGCACTAGTTTGACTAACCATCCTCTTTCAGTGCTTTGATAGTGATACTGTTGGTTTGGTCATCAAACCTGTAAACATCGTTTCTCAAAGACCTTGCCAAGTGTAACGTTAAACCTTATTGAATTACAACCATTAACAAGTTCATAAGATGACATGGCACAAACTTCATCCTCAGCAGGACTCGCAGTAGTTAACTGGCTGCCAATAAGGACAACTGTTCGTCCAATGCACTCGCGTTCCACAACCTCAACGACATCAGACATGTGATATAACTCAGATATGCTGATTCCATGGTGATATCTGCAAATATATCAAAAACAGTAGAAGATATACAGTTCATACAGACACAACACACAGCTCCACTGCACAGACACAACACACAAGCAGTGATAACAAAGCTAATTAACAGCCATTTCACATGTCTGCAACAGTCTTGTCTAGTTGCTTATTTGCAATAACCAACTTGTTGCTAAGTATCACGATGCGTCTTTAACAGTCGGTTTGGCATCTTTGTATACATGTACACAGAAGGTGTAAATATCTGCCGAGGTTTAGGTTTTATAGCATGTCTGCGTGCGAAGCTATACACAGTGCATTGCACTACCATATAAAAAGCAGGAACAGGTAAGCAGAACCCTGTTGTAATTCACTCAAGTAAGCCTACCATAAAACAGAAACTTTTCTGGTTTCTACGGCGTTCCAGTACTGAGTGAACAAAAGGAGTGTGACACAAAGACAGACAGAGAAATGCTGCAAAAATCATGCATCTCCGATGATGCAATGTATTCAATGATATGTGTAGTATCATTTTGTCCTTGGTTTAACGTAAATCTACCATCTTTCACAAAGATATAAGCGAAAAAATGTTTCACATATTCCTTCCAGTGCTATTTGTCCTGGATATTGTTCTCCAGGTTTCTCGTGACAAGGGTTTATCAAACAACTAAATTTCGACCTATCTATGGCTCTCCAGTTCACACAGACAGATGGACGAAAAATATACACCAAGGCCCAAGAACCCTCTGTAAAATATGAAATTTCTACGACGTTCTGGTTCTGAGTTAATGAATGACGTGAGACAGACACAGACAGATCTGAATATATCGCAAAAATGACGCATTTCCATTGGTGAAAATGTTTTCAGTGATATCGACAGAATCGACAGAGAATCATTTCGGGTCTTACAAAAATTTTCATATTTTTGTTCCTAGTGACCTTGGCCTTTAGACGTCAAATTTGCATTCTCGGTTACTTTTGTCCAACATTGTGTTTCCACTAAATTTGAAGTTTCTATGGCTTTCCTATTTCGAGTAAATCTGAGGCACAAGACAGACTGTGCAATGCTTAATGTGGCCTCCTATGGAGGGCTGCATAATAAATAAACATAACGATCGCATAATCCTCCGACTTTGGCAGGGATAATAATAGACATGTAAAAAACCTGTATAAAGCTAAATAATTCAGACACACTTACTGCTTCTCAAACACTTCAATGAACTGAGAGACTGGTACTGCATGTCCAGGGATGTCTTTCAGCAGACTAACAACTTCATTCCTGGATTTAACACACCAAACAACATAGTGACAATATTCGAACACTTTTAGAACACTTTAACCAGTGTCATATCATCCGTGGCTTGGCTACGTAGTAACACGTTGACCTTCATCAATGAGATTGAACCACTCAGCACTAAGACAACTATCGGCACATGGCTAAAATTCCTTGCTGGGTGATCAGCTACATTGGTAACTAAGCCTGTCCATTCCACACCGGTAGACAATGATTACCAAGACTTAACACTTGTTCAAAGAAAAATTAAATCTAAAACTAACTGTCTCCGTCTGACACTAGGTATAGTATGCGAAACATAAACATACTTGACACTGTTTATGGGCACAGAGGTTCCCGTGCCACCACCAGCAAGCGCAATGTGTATTCGCTTGTAGCCAATTTTCTTCCGGTGAAAATGTGCCACGGCCTGTCGAGCTTCCTCCATACTCGTCACACGTACAAAACCAATACTGGTATTGTCTGGAAGCATCTGCATTCTGATGTTGAGTATCTAGCATTCACAAGCAGATTATGTGCATGAATTATTGACACAAAGCAAACAAATGTACAATACAATACAGAGGCGTGTCTTTACTTTTAGTTCTACGAGATTCTCGTAGCTGCTAGGCTAGGAACGTGTATTTTATCGTAGACCTAGCAAGAATTCTACGAGAACTAGCGAGCAAGAAATTTCTTTGCTAGGTTTTGCTAGCTCTGCCCACTGAGAAATAGTGCCGGCGAGTTTTGTGAGGATATGTGTTTCGTTTGGACAGATTTGGTATTAATATCGACAACATTTTAGTGTAATAAATGCAACAGTATAACAGCAATACTTTTTTTGTGGTGGCCGGCATGTTTAAACGCGAAAAATTACGTCGACATCCGCGGCCAAACATTGCCGTTGACATTGTTGCTATAGCAACATAGGAGCTAGCAAGAAATCGCGAGGAAGTTGTCTTTCACTTCTTACCTAGAATTCTCGAGAACGAGGAGCGAGAATCTCGTAGGAAAAAAGTAAAAGACACGCCTCAGTACAATAATAAAACTTACACTGCACAAAAGGTCAAGTCCGAGGTTCAGGCAGTCGATGGTGCAGGTAGGTTTGGACATTGCTTAACTGTGTAGAGTTGTCAGATATGTCTTAGATGGTGTTTGAAGGTACCCACTGTGTTGGACTAACGGACAGCAAACGGCAGTTCATTCCAGACAGTAGGTGCAGTAAAACTAAAAGGCAATTGGTGGTGTGCAGAGGTATAAGTACAAGGTCCTGATTAGCCGAGTGGAGACTGGCCTGTATATGCTTAGAAGGTTCCTTAAGTAAGATGGCTGATCCAGTGTTTAGTTTTGTAAGCTACGAGAGCAATTTTAAAATGAATCCGTCTTTTGAGTACCAGGAGCCACTAAAGACAGGAGTCTGCTGCTGGCTGAACTGTGATGATGTGGTAGAACAACACGAGAAGAGTTTTGAGCACACTGAAGCTTGTGAATGTTGCCGGCAAGAGTTCCACAGAGTAGATCATTTTGAGTAGTCAAGACACTATCGCACACCGGACACAGCAATGGTGGTAATCAAGGATTCGGAGAGAAGAGGTCATATCCATCTGAGATCCCTAGTGTGGAAATGGATGTTGCGACAGACAGACAGCATATGCTGTTTAATGTAAAGTTATTTATCGCATTTTACGAAAGCAACTTAGGCCACCACCAATCGCATATTCAAGTCGACTTCAAGTCGCCAGTCAGTCATATTTTTATAAATTCAGTCACATTTAATTTGGTGATTAACTCCGGTCACTAGTGAATGAGTTAAGACTGACAGAAGTCAGTGAGTGACTAAAAACGTTCTTAATAAAATGTAGTATCTGATTAAAATGAACAAATTCAAATGTTGTTGATGTACAAGTGAGTTAAGTCAATTTAAATCAAATTGACTTAACTCACTTTAAATCAAATTCACCCTGCAGCTTTAAATACCGTGATCACTTCTTTATTTAGCATACCCAAACAGATATTCCCGCAATTCTAACAAAGTAAAAGTGCAGTCAAACCATTATAAAACCAAACAAACTTGCTAGTAAAATTGAACAGCGAAGGTCCCATATACCTGAACTTGTTGCTGCAGTTCACACGTCAGAATTTTCTTCCATTCGTGTGAGCTGATGTTGTAGTCCAGGTTTGACACAACCAGTTCCACGCCATCAGTCAGACTGCTACCAGCGTCAAACTGTAGAGGCTCCGTCTTACTTCTGGATCTGATGGCGGCCGGGTATGATGGTGCAGTTCTCACAGACTGCGTCCTTCCCAAGTCGTTGTCTGAAAACGGCTGAAGTGGAGCTGTGACGTTACTGGTGTGTGTTGCGCATGACGGACCAGTTCGCTGACAAGATGACGGCCGAAACAGAGGGCGGGGAACAGTCAACAATTGACTGCTGTGAGGAGCTCGTGGAGAACTACGACGTGCCCCCGGAGTTCGACGGAATGAGTTACCATCGAGAGATCCACCATGCTGGCCTCGGCTAGAAGACACATGCACACTGCACTGTCTTGCACCTGTCATGCCGTTGTGAGTCACACCGTACCCGTTATCCAGTGGATTGACAATCGCCTGGAAAGGTGTAGCTTCAGGCATCGAGTGCACATTCAGGCCTGGTGGTCGGAAGTGTCCAGTGTCTCGACAGTGGAAGTTCTGGCTGGTTGCCATACCAAAGTGTTGACTGGCACTGGCACGGCCATCGAATGGCGTCTGAAGAGAATGGCCGACTGGCGTGGCATATCGAATACCTGGTGGTGGCGGCAACTGATGTGCCGTCATGTAAGAATATCGCTGGTCATGGTGATTCATCACATTCACACCACTGACGTCAGTGACAACGCTGCAGACAGCGGCTGATGACGCCTGTTCTAAGCAACTTCCCTTACGTTCAGTCAATACTGACTCTCCATTCTTAGCACCTGTCATGACATACACAGTGCTTTAAATATCACAAATTCAGTATTTCCCAACTTGAAAATGTTAACTATTTACTTAATAATTAAGTACTGCTAGAGTGCAAAATCACCAGCATTGATACAGTTAATAGGTTGCCAGCCGATAAACTCCATATGAAGCTGTTAAACCTCCACTTTAAATAGTCACAGCTCAGTCATTAATACTGCTAGTTGTCACCTCAAGACTCACTTATTTGCTGTGCGTTAACATTAACTTAACTTGTGTGGCTGCGGCACACTGATAATTTGATAGATGACTTGTAACTTGCCAGATTACGGTGTACTATAAATTATTATCATGATAAGCCATCCTCCCAAATTGACTAGCTTCAGGTTGAATGACATGCGCGTTAAGTTCATGGCTGTGAAAAGCTGTGGCTTTTATGTCCTGCCCCAATATTCACACTGTGGGTTGGGGAAGCAGGGTCAACCAACGAACTTAATTCAACGCCTTAACAGTAAAAGGCCATTGTGCCAATTTGTGAGCTTCAGGTTAGAGATTTGGGGCCAACTATTTGTGTAATGGAGAGGAGTGGAATGTTTCTTGTTTTGAGTGAGTAGATTCTTAATGGCACATCAGCACAATTAGGCCACACAATGCCATTCACGTTGGTTCATGCTAGTATTGGCTTACAGTAGTAATACATATTACATAAACTGCTTTTCAATACAAGCCGTTTAAGTAATACGTATTACAACTGTGAAGTATGAATGGAACAGTGGTAGAGGATCACAAGGTTCACCCAATAGGTGCGGGGTTCAAATCCTAGTTCAGACTGCCATTCCATTCATTGCTAAGTCAGGGAGATACCACAGAGAAAGTCTTTACAAAAATTATTAGTTAAGTACACATATGCAATTTTCTGTTAATAATACACAAAATCAGTCTCTCTTGTGGGTCTTTCAGACCTCAAGACCTGTTATGAATTACGCCGTCTTCAATTACAAATAACATTAATTCAGTCATCTGTTGATGCTAAGTACACTCACGGCAAAAGAGCTATCAATATTTTCAATAAAATGTTGCTGGCATTAGCAGTATGCAGTGCACACAACCGAGAATGGTGAAAACAAGGAGCTTACACGACTTAGCGGCGCACTGAGCTTTTTTCGTTTTAGTTTTCTTACTGGGAGTTGCCTGTGCATCGCACGACGCCGGTATATCACACGTCTTTACGACGTCCTTGGTCGGCGTTTCCACGTCTATTTCTTCCACTGGACCACACACGACGATGTCATCGCCGTTCAGTGGCTGACAGTCAGTGACAGGTAGCCGACGGTCGTCCGTGACAGCCTCATTATCGTCAGATGATGACAGCTTTATGCCGCTGTCTTTTGACGCTGACGCCGAGCACGTGCGCGGCGAGTTAACAGTTCCACGATCCCGTCTAGCCTTCCTCGGCGTCACACCGACGCCGCCGTTCGACCCCGGCTGACAGGGTGGCGTACTGGACGTAGGACCCGGCGACCCAGTGGTCGTCGTGCCGGTGACGAACTCAACTCTAATCTTGCAACCGAACACGTCCTCTCCTTCCATGCGCTTCTTGGCCCTGAACAGCCAACAAACAGCCGTAATAACGCAATATCACTTACCATTCACGATGTCACGCTCGGCTGCAACGGACTACCAACACACGCAGCGTCCCTACCACTCACTGACACAGTTCTCTACTAAATGAATGAGCCGCGACACCACCTGCCGTTTGACCGGTGTCTGCAGTCCCACGGCTAGGTAGTGTGTATGGCGCTACAGAGGCTGCTAGGCAGGCACACTTGGCGGTAACGTGACGTCACGACACGGTCGACTGAGCACGCTCAGCTGATCGCATCGGTCCAGCTGTCCGTATGTCAACCGCCTTCCTCGAGTCGTTTTAATTCGGCACTCGTCCGTCACCTCTGCTAAACGATAGTGAGTTTCGGCTGTTTTCATACGTGTGTGATAGCAGTTGGCGGTGGTCTATACACCGCAACAGCAAAATTATTTAGCTACCTAACTGATGTGAATAATTCTTACAGCAAGTTGACGAGGAATGAAATGCGCACATCATCACAGTAGCGTAACTCAGTCTCTGGCTGCAGAGTGCCCCTGGCATCAACTTCCTAATTAACGTGCGGCCTACCCTAAGCCCAAGGATTCGTGCTCGGACCGACCGCTGCTCTTCGCGGCGAACGCGTCACCAGGCAAAATACGCGTGTTCCTCCAGACGGTACCAGACCACACAACCTAACAACTAGCTGTATTGTATCCGTTGAGTTCACCCGCTGCATTCTCTCCTGCTCAGTTGTCAGCCTGGCTCAACCACGTACGTCTTCATCACTACGTATCACAAACTGCTCTACCTGTTATGCGTCACATTGTGCCCGGCATTAACTTCCTCTTTAATTTATCCTGTCAGCTCCTTCCTACTCAGTCTTCTGCTACCTCAGCCTGAGTACATCATATCATCGTATCTCCAGCACCATGCAGCTTTTCACTCTCAGCTTCAACCAGCCTGTTCCACAAATAATGTTGCGTCTGTCGTCTGCACGGAATGTATTATGGCTAAACGGTGCGTTCTAGAGCAAGTTACCATTGACAGCCTATAGGAAATCGTATATGAGAAATCGATTGGTACCAAAATGAATGACCTTGACCTTTGTTTAGAGGTCGTATCAAGGTCGTGCCAACCATTGCGTTACATTCGATGTTACCGGTAAATATCTCGGAAAACGTTACAGATAGAGGGTTGGTTCCAAAGGACCACCAATAGGAAATAGCATATGGGCTATCAAATAGCCACGTGACACCCAAAGGTGCTGTGAGGCAGTACGGTCGTCTATCCTAGCGACAGCTTGGATTCTTGTTTAGCGCGCGACAGCATATATTTATCGCGCTATATGCTATCGCCCGTCCATCCGTTACACGGGTGATAAGCGGTAAGCGCGCGACAGGAGTGCGTGTATGAAGGCCGTTAGCAAAAAATCTACGGCAAATCAACGCAAGAACATAATGCTGGTGAAAGCACATTTAGGGACTATAACGCTGTTGCTGACAATATGGGTCTATCTCATTCATTTAGCAGCTGTTGCCTTCCAAATCTGCGAAATTCTCCGTAAATTCGAACTTATAGCAGTTCAAGGTCATCCAAGGTCATCGATCTTGGTGCCAATCAAAAGTGCATATGCAACTTCCTGTTAGTCATTAATAGTAACTTTGGACGTATCTCCTACCGTTTTCGAGATATCAACGCATTTAGCTCGAAAATAGCTTGTTTTTGCATCCCACCCTTGTTTTATGCCCTCTAGCGGAGGAACGCCCTGCGATATCAACGCAGTCTATACACCGCTGGAAAGTACATTTCATGGGCTATAATTCCGTCGCTGACAGGGGGTGTATCTTCATTTGTTTAAACGTTGTTGGCCCCCAAATCTACGAAATCTCGCGAAATTCCGAGCTTACAGCAGGTCAAGGTCATTCAAGGTCATCGATCTTGGTGTCAATCGAAAGAGCATATGCGACTTCCTATTAGTGATCTATAGTAACTTTGGCCGTATCTCCTACCGTTTTTAAGATACTGACATTTAAAGCTAGAAAATGGCTTGTTTTCACCACCCCTCCCTGTTTGACGGCCCCGCTCGGGGGGAACCCATAAGAATTTCGGGATGAAACTTACCATGCAAAAAACTAGAGGAATGGGGCTACTGTAAGGTGAAAATTTCACAATCCTAACTTCAACCACTTTTGACTGATCCATCCGTGTGACAAACGGATGGACGGGCGTTAGCATATAGCACGCTAAGCATTACACGCTGCCGCGCACTAAAAAACTGTTCGAAAGAGGGACTAATCTGCACTGTCAATGATGTTCGGAGTAGTCTGGCTGCAGTAGTTTGCTAATAATCAATCCACCTAGTTGACGTGCAGAGCAGAAGCAGGATCAGGCTTGACTCATGTATGTCAGCTTGGCTCAGGGATCAGATGGTCCTTTTTTACGACGTAGAAGGT
>Ga0056129_1000580_pt1 | contig 10138 bp, 6 predicted proteins | sample WorMetLIZISLAND1_FD_71118 | JGI IMG/M metagenome (GOLD analysis project Ga0056129, IMG submission 71118) | Marine gutless worms symbiont microbial communities from Max Planck institute for Marine Microbiology, Germany - Olavius loisae LIZARD... ...
ATGACGTCATTATGACGTCACATTTGTAAACGTTTGTAAATAAGGACCTCCAGACAGAACACAGCCTATTCGCAGCATAATTCAACGACTGATAATTAATAATAATCAGCTATTTAACATACGTCAACAAAAATACTACTGTGTTATTGATAAATTGAAATGTCATAACTTGTGCTCAAAATATCTGCCTTTCTCTTTAACACAAGTGTGGATTTGCATGAGTCATCCACGACATTCAGTTGCTGTAACATTATCTCGCGTCAGTGGTGATCGAACTTAATCTGGTTATGAATGAAAATTTGTTTAATGTTAAAATTATTGTCGTAAATTCCACCACATAATACACGATACGACCGCGTCTATGCACCAACAAGTACCCTGTACTCGCAAAAAATGATATTCTGGGCTCGTGGCTTATTGCGTGCTGTAAACTCGCTCCAACTTTAGCCAGACAAATGTGACGTCATAATTACATCATCGATCGCAATGAATATTTAATTTTTACATTGTCAGAATCTATCAATCCTTGGGTATATTCACAGCAATTTTTGTTTAAATCCACAAATAATTCATGGAGATATGAAAGAAAATGTGAGTGGGTGTTTTTTTCTGAACACAGTGTATGTTATCTCTGGATCACCTTTGGTTTAACACTCCAACTGCACCATCTCTTAGACAGATCACGCATTAAATGAAGACTTGCATTGATGTGATGTTGACTTACAGAATTTACATAAAAACTACCACAGAAAACCTTAATTTCTCAGTAACGACAATTGACTTATGGTTTAAAATTGTAGAAAAATTCGTGTTTGCTTTTCTCACTAATTCTACGGTACATTATAAATGATATTTTGTATGTAGATTTCATTGTGACACGTTTTAAGGCACCTCCTGTATATTTAAGCCACAAATAAGGAGTAACCTGTCAGAACAGAAGCCCAAGAAACGCCGCTGTCAAACCAGATGTCGAGAACATCACTGCCACGTGTGTACTCTTTGCACGGATCAGCACCACTCTAACAAGCATCACCGGTCATTCCACTCTTTGTTTTATATTAACACATTATACTCACGGCATTCATTCCCATGACATTGCCCTAAACTTTCACTATGACACCATCAATGTGTACAATTTGTTGCACCATCATTTCATAGCCAATATACACTTTTCAGCAAGTACTGCACTCCATGTGGATGTGAAATATAAGGCAGGTGTGTTTGCTTGTGTCGGGTGGCAAGTAACATTGTGTGATCCAAGTAACACCCTGTAGTTCTGAGATGGGATTTCTCATGAAGAACTTACCTGGCTTTAACCTTTATTTTTAAAAATCAGTGTTTTTACATGCAAGAAAATATGCAATTAAACTCTTTTTTATACAATCAGCTGACCAGCTGAAACGGAACGGAAATGCAACACCTGAGATATGACGTTATCTGGCAGGAGTTGTTTCAATGGAAGACTCCACCAGCTGTCACTTCCCTGACTAGCAAAGACTGACTTTATATGATCCACTGTTGACCTACATATGAATGAATTGAAGACAATGATAGAGCAAGTCGACGACATCTTACACACAGCACAATATTTATTCACATACTACAACTTATAATATTAGCATCCAGGATATTAGCAACAGATAAACTGGTCTTCAAAATCGGTGTGCATCTAACTCACAAATAATTAACAGTTGATTAATAAACTGTATAATAATACAGTTATAACTGTATAATACTTCTTCTTCTTCTTGTGTGCCATGCACCACTAGGAGTGCGTAGCGCCAAACATAGACATCAGTCTCCAGAGTGGTGGACGATTCTGAGACACGACAATTGCTTCTTTCACGGAGAGGTTTTTGGATTTCAGTCTGTCTTGCTCGATAGCTTTCATCCAAGTAGCACGAGAGCGTCCTGGTGGTCTCCTGCTGTTCTCCAAAGGGGAAGCTGTTAAGATTTTCTTGGCATCTGTTTCGTCTGGCATTCACGCAATGTAGCCGAACAGGGAGAAATGCCATGATTGGACAATGACCAATAGGTATAATACTGTAAGTTGCTAATTCGCTAATATCACAGAGTGTGTCATCCGCCAAGAAACTGTCACCAACTTCAGCTGTAAAGTCCTCAACGACGACATGACATTTCATTTACCATTTTATCACGCGGAAAGTGACAGAAATTGTAACTCAACAACTACTATGGTCAGTAATGTCTGTGTGCTGTATACGCTCACTTACTTACATATAAGAAAAACTGTCTCCTTTATTCACAAAATTACACATATTCTCAATTAATGCACAGAAAATCCAATGACCTTGTTATCAGAGGACGATTGGATTCGGCCTCGTAGAAGACAGGTAGTGGAACGCCCCAGACTCTCTGCCGTGATATACACCAGTAACTCCTTCGATCCAACTGTGATATCATTCCAGCACCAGACGCCTTCGGAATAATATTCACCTTCTCCAGACAGTCCTAAGCACAACAAAAGCATTTTTGTCAGATACCTCTGACAGAGTAAATAAGAATCTTTTTTAAAAGCAATACAACTAGTGAAATTCAGTGGCTAACAGGCCGACAGGTCCAGTGTTCACATCCCGGCCATGCCACTCTTCTATTGGGCAGCAACCTTCAGCAAGTTGTTTACTCACATTGCCTCCCTAGTCTTCTCAGCTCCAAGAAACTGGGGTACAAAAGGTAGTTTTCAAACTTGGCTGGTCTAACGACTTAACTGGTTGAGTGTGTTAGATTAAGCAAGATGGCTGTAGCCAAGAGCTTTAGAACACACTGTAAAATAAGCTCAACTTTGAAACTGAACTCTAGATACACTGGTCACTCTCGGTGTTGATTGAATTGGTAGAAACTAAAATTAAAACTACTGTTAAAAAAATCTTGAATCCATAATCAAGCACTAGTAAACTAAAACTCCAAAAAACTAAAATGAAATATAACTTAAACTGAAACTCCTTACAGACCTAAAACAATACTAACCACAATGGTAATGCAAAACACGCTTCAGGTGGACTAAAAACTCACCTGTTCAATCAGGCCTCGGAACTATTTACGTGCTCACTGCAAAGAACTGAACTGAACAGTTACCATGGCAACATAGACATCAAAACAACAGAAAACAGACACGACTGACCAATGCCTGATGCTTCAGTTTGCTGGTGTCAACAAACCACTGCTTACTGGCTCGCATGATCAGCGGCTGCTTGCTGCGCCAGTCGTGTGGATAGCTATGAACTACCGTCTCACGACTTACAATGTCTTCAGACATCATGTCCAAAACTGTCCACACGACAACAACGATTTGATATTGCTGAAACTAAGCATCAAGCAATGCAATACTGATAAATTAAACTGTCATGTTTTATCGCTGATGTCAACCAGCAAATTACAACAACAGATTGTGTTTACACGTATCACATGTGATGGTTTGTTAAAGTTAAAGCAGTGATAAGTTCTTAATGGAAATCCATCTCAGAACTACGGGTGTCGTTTGCCGTCTGTTAATACTGCCACCCGACACAATCGAACACAGCCCACCTTAACCCCAGCCAGTGAAGGCTGGTACTCGATTTACCTACCCCGGAGGAATGGAAGGCTGAGTTGACCTAGGTGGCTGGTTTACCCGCCCACAGACGGTCACCCATCCAAGTATTAACCGGGCCCGGCGTAGAGTAACTACGTTGAACGAGACCAATGCGCTACCACTAAGCCAGGCCACCACCTGACTGAAAAACTGGCAAATGTGAAAGTAGTTTGCATAATATTCCACAAATGTTACAATGAGTAACTTCCGATTCTATCACTGCATCACTGCTGTCTGTTTCAAGCAACACGTATCTGTTGTTGCTCAGAAAGGCTCGTGGCTTGTAAACTGTGAGTGTATTACTGCATTTCAATGTTCAACGCTGGAATTATTGTCAAGATGCACTGGTTAGCTCAACACTACACTACTCTCGTCAGCAAAACTTATCTGACGTGACTGAACAGAAACGTTTACCGATTGTGTTGCCTTCCAAGAGAACGTGTTTGCCGACGAGTGTCGAGTGTACGCCTTCAGTATAGCAGCCAGCTTCATCAACATAGCATTCCTAGCACCACACAATCACAGCATGTCACAAACCAGCATCAGCTGCAGTCACGGCAATCAACACAATGACTGTCTAGAACTGATTGTGCTTATGTGCCGTTAAAAATCTACTCAGTCACTCACTCACTCCATCTAGCATTTAAAGTCTGTCTCTGTCATAAGCCCATAGTTATTACTGTTGCCAAACATACGAGAGATAATCTGATGAACTACGTGGACGAAGACTCTGGCAGGACCTGAAATCCAATAACCTCTCCCTGAATGAAGCAACTAACGTGGCTCAGAAATGTCCACTTACATGCCAGAAATGAATGAATAAATTAATTAATCAATTAATGCTGTTATATTCGGCTTCATTAGCAGTGATATTCACATCAATACTCCGAGGTTGTTGGTTATGTTGGTGGCAGCTTAGTGGGCTGTCATGATAGGTGACATGCCTGACAACGACCAGCATCAGCATGAGTTCAACTCACTCACTAGGTCAGCTAGTTTGGCTCAGGATTTTCGGAGCATATGACAGGTGACCTCTTTTCTCTGTGACCACATTAACACAGCAAACTCTTTACACAACAGTCAGAGCTGGTCTTGTCAATACTCAGTAACAATCAACTGTACAACAAGATCATTACCATTGGCAGCTGATGACTTAATGCAACTTGAAAGTCCTCAATGCCGTGCGCTGGTGCTGTATGCACAAGACCCGTTCCCTTGGCAACAGTCACATGACTACCGGCAACCAATGGCAGTGTCTGTTCACTCCACTTTGGACACAAGTAAGTACAGCCATCCAGGGCGGAACCTACATCAGCATACAATGGCAAATATTATGTCAAATACAGAACTGACTGTGCTATGTTGATGCATTGGTACTAACAGCACAGAAGTCATCTGTGGCATGACCTTCTAAAGAGCTCTTAATTAGTCATAATTAAGTCAGAACTTCATTAGTAAGTACAATTCCACAAATATGCAAAGAAGACCTATGCATCTCTAACGACACACAATGAGAGAAGAACTGTTCAACCATCGTCCCATGATTGTATGATGTCACGTCGGCCAGAGGCGGTTCAAATATTCAGCTGCTTTATAAAAAGACAGAACGTGCATTATGTCATAAGCAACATTTACTACAACTTTCAGACAACTAACTAACAACTGACGGCAAAGTCAGAGACTGCACAATTAAAAATGCAATACAGAAGAACGTGCATTACTAAACTGTACATACAATTATACACACAGAGACAAGATAAAAAGCTGATATCATCACTATCAACAACAAAGCATCGGACCGTCAAACTGGGCAATGACGTGCAGTGGTTGCCCAAGAATCTGCGAGAGTTTGTCTCTGAAAGCATCAGTGACGATGTACATCACGTCTGACTGGTCTTCTTTCACGACACAGTACCTGCAACCAACGATACAGTACCTAGCACCAACGACACCTGCAACCAACGATACAGTACCTAGTACCAACAACACAGTACCTGCAACCAACGATACAGTACCTAGCACCAACGACAACTGACATACATCAGGCTCCATTGAGAAACAACTCACATCTGCCTGTCACTCACACTGTCACAGCAGAGTTCAAACTATCATAAATCAGCTATCTAGTGAATTTATTAGAACACAAGCAATTGCAAACGTAACTCTTGATTACTGAACACAGATCAGGTCCAATTGATATGATGTGAATCCAGAACTAAATGCAGAGGAGATATGCTCAAAAGTTGTGCAGAAATTTCTTCCTTAAGTCATACTTTAGTTTAAAAAAGTATTTCTAAGTTCCTCATGAGAAAATGCTATGATCCCAAGTTTTAATAACAACTTTTCAGAAATATTAATTGTTAATTATTACAAGATGATGTTTACAATACAAAACAATAGCAAAAACCGGTTTATGGCCTTGTTCAGCTGGTATTACATTTTATACAGAAATCATCTCTTAATGTTGTAAAAGATTCAAATTACTTACAAGGTTTAGCTGTACATAACGCAAAGCAAATTTCAGCAAAGTTTTATAGTGAACACATAAAGGTATCTGTAATTAACTACAAAAATATTTTAAAGTAATTACTGTATATTAGATGCATAGCAGATGGCTTGGTTGAGAGGCAAAGTCCATGGTGTTGTTGTCCATATAATTGCATAGATCTTGGCATTATGATATGACTTCACTAAAAATACACAAAGTATTTTAACTGTTAACACTGCACACAGACTCATTAAAACATCATCAGGAGCACATAAAAACACAGTGAAATGGATAAAAATAAAACATTAAATACTACAAAATGCCAATCCTGTGAAAACATAACATGCAACTTAATCAGTTAAAACAAGAGACTCAGCTATCACTGAGGGATTGTGCATTTATTACACTGGAGGTTCAGAAAATGAATTATCTGAAGTTAGACAATATGAAATGCACCGTTTTGAAATACTTGCCTTTGAAAAATGCCGTGACTGTGACACATGAGTTAGGAATCACACAAATGACACCATTCGATAGATCACATATGACTTAATATTCTCGTTCTATAGTAACTTTGGCTCTGACTTGTACCATTTCTGAGATATAGCATAATAAAGCTGCAAATTTACAATTACAACTCCATACAAAATTGCAGAAGCTTCACACAGTTTATCTAAGAACTGTGAGGCTGTAATGTAAAGTATATATGACACAGTAATGCGTGTTGTCATAACTGGGCCTGAAATCTGCACACGAGGACTTAAAGAAATTTCTGTGTAAAAAAATTTGACATTTTTTATGTCTGTTCGGCCTTAAATATGCCATATTTAGTCTTAACTACCAAAACTAGTTGGCATCTGTGACGGTAACATATAAATATTAACAACTTGTTGCATCTGCATGTGATGGGTGAAAATGCTTATCGGACAGGCGATGGCAGATCCACTACATGGTGACATCATTCTCATAAGAGCTTCAGCTAGTAGCTGCAAAGTACATTTTTCTGCATAATCCAATGCCATAATGGAGGTGACTGTAGAAAATTGTTTCAATAGGGGTGACACACTTTGAATTTCTGCAACATCTTTACACTGATGAAAACTAGAGTTTTTGAACTACCATTTGGTTAAAACTGCATGATTGTAGGTCTGCATCTGTTGAAATTACTGCATACGACAATACAACAGATAGGTCAACACCAAGTCTATTACTGTGCTCAGCAGAGATGCTGTGCGGTAAAAAGGAGACATTAACAATATTAGTATTACCCAAGTTGGCAAGAGCGGCTGACAATTGCTGCAAATGATATCTAACATAGACGGAAGGACTGCAGTAGCTGTCATTGTACTCAATCTCAGCTTCAGCTAAAGCCGTCCTACACAAGACATCATCTTCTTCAATGTGCCCTGATTCTATTCTGACACTTTGCTGTTACATAACTCCCTTACTTACTTACTTACTAACAGTTATATTCCGATCATAGGATTGGAGATAGCCATCTGCAAGGTTAGACTTTTTTCTAGTAATAATTTTAGTTTCAGTTTCCAAATGGGGCAGAGGCCACTGATGGGCCCATAAGCCATCTCCACTGGGGCTAAAGCACTTGTGTGGCAGGCTTTTTCAGCCCTTTAAGTGGAGACTGTCAATCACCACCATCCCCATATGCAATATTCCAAGAATACCTAGGAGATTCCTGGAGCCATAACACTACTGATCACTCACACAGATCAATATCAATCACCAGAACACTCTGCTATGGCAGCATATTTAATGTAAAACAAAGCAGATGTATATATATACACAAATTCTTTGGTGCTATTGCAATGTTCTGAGTAGAAATATACAATAACTACATTCAGTGCATGAGAATTGGTTTTATATTACGCATTCCCGAATAACACATCACCAGCCACTGACATTTACTCAGCTGGTAGCTGACTGTGTTTAAGAAGACTAAAACTGACAATAAAAGTTAAATACATTGATGATGGTGACCAGTGGACTGGCATGTAATCTTGATAGATGAAGCCCTAAAAACCAACACACACGTGAAGTCATATGATAGCTACACTCAAATTCACCGGCAGACATGAACTGACAATAAATAACACTCGATAATCCTACAACACATGTAGACAATAATGAAATATTCCCTTTTAGTAGGGTAACTAAAAAGTTATCACAACTGGCATTTATAATCTACACTCAGATTAAAAACAAATTCAAAATAATAAGTGCACACAGGTATAATGTAATAAATTCACATCAAAATAACACAACTGCAGTAGCACAAGCATTAAAAGCTAACAAAAATTATACAGTAATGTGAATATTATTGTGAAGTTTCAATGAGGCAGACAATACAGTTTGATGTGTTGAGTCAACACAATGGAACCAAAAAACATCAAGTTTCACTGCAGCTTAGTTTCTAGTTGCAACTTTGCTGAGTGGTTACAGTTCGCAGTTTCAACGGTTCTGTGTTTTTGCTGCACAATTGCAAGTTTTTAGTTGTGTGGTTATGACTACATAGTTTTGTAATCCTAATGTTAAAACAAAGTTCTTTAACTTAACACCTAAAATTTTTTTGATAAATTACCGGAATCAAACTTCCTGAAAATTGAGCTTAATTAAATTTCACATAACAGAGGCAGTAAAAAGGACAAAACTTGCTGCAGTTCTTACCTTTTCGTACATCTGGTAGAAGATTTCAAGCTGATTGACCTCATATTGCTTGTCATAGGAATAGTAGCAACCAGTCTGCCAGTCTGCCATCACACCCCACCGACGAAATGCCACCAGCTGCTTGGCAGCTGCTTGCTGAGCAAATAAGCTCGCTGTCAATCACAGACACAAAACAATGAAGAACAAATCAACATATTGGCCATTCATTGCACAAATGCACATCATTATACAACGAAAAATGCAAATAAAGGTCGGATATATTTAACCAACAACTTGTGAACCATCCCCAAAAAACTTACTAAATTAAAATTAGTCTATTTGCACAAGGAGTAACAATAACAAAATGAACGGTTAGGTCAGGATTTCAGAAAAAAATTTCCATTTTGTATCTGACAATTTGTTACTGACCTATTGACCAAACTACTGGTACTCACACAAATTTCTCCCGACTATAAATTTAATTTGTCGCCGGGTATAGCTTAAAATTGCTGCAAATAGAAAATTATACGTATGTCTCACATTTATCAACTGACTAAAATTTCACAATAACAAACTAGTACAGTACGGACACGGTGTAGTACAGTTCAAACTTACAAACTGTTTGTACAGAAGATACTGCAACAGCCACTGTGTGACAACTTCCGCAATAGCATTAAGCAAATACTGTGTGATTTCTCAATAAAAGCACAGCTTCTACATGTTACCTGCAGGCTGATACTTGTAGTGCTTAATTTGAAGTATCTTATCCAATTCCAATCAGATGATATATATGGGCACCAACATTTTTACAGCTACATCCCATTCATCAAATAAGTTTGAACAATTTTCTGAAATCCAAATGAACACCAGACGTAAGTAAGTTAATAAGTCATGGATTTATATAGCGCATAGTGCAACACATCTAATGTGTGCTGTATGTACTAGTACTCTGAAAACAACTAAGTTTTAAGCAGACATCTGAAACTATTAGTGCAAGGCATTGGATCAATTAGATCATTGCTCAGCGAGTTCTAGGCACTTGGGCTGGCAATAGCAAATGCCTGACGTCCATACGAGCTCAGACTGTGTCAAGGCACAACGAGGAAATGGCACCTCCTCACAGTAGGTGAGACATGTCCAATATTTTAATGTCCGACTTAGTTACACTAATAAACATTTGGCAAAGTGGTTGACAATGTTTTTACGCAAGCCTTGAAATAATATGGACTGAGATGGTAGTCACTAGATGATGGTTGTTAATGCAACTTACTGCCAGTGCTATTTTACTTATGGTTTTTTAGTTATAGTTTTAGTTATATAGTTATCCATGTTAATTTTTTTCAGTTTTTCAGTTTTAGTTAGTTGGTTGGTTGAGCGTGGTTTAAGGTCTGCGCCAA
>Ga0056129_1000582_pt1 | contig 10108 bp, 6 predicted proteins | sample WorMetLIZISLAND1_FD_71118 | JGI IMG/M metagenome (GOLD analysis project Ga0056129, IMG submission 71118) | Marine gutless worms symbiont microbial communities from Max Planck institute for Marine Microbiology, Germany - Olavius loisae LIZARD... ...
CATGAACGATGAGCTCTATATGGAAGATGACTTGGTGGACTTTGGCAGCATCGAGGAACTGGCAGGATCGTCGGATCTGTTTGGATTTAGGAACATTCGTCCAGAAACAGCTACTAGTGGTACACAGGCCACTGGACCACAGGCAACCAGTTCTGAAAATAACTCGGTGTGTAAACGATCAATTTTTTCTTAAATATATCATATGATTTGACGTGATATTTTTGAACTATGTTAAATATATTAGTTATATATTGGTTGTAGATATTAATTATAAGCACTAGAGCTGCTGCAAAGCTGTTGAAATTTTTTTTAAATGATTATGCAGACTTTTAACATATTATTAACTGTTATTGGGGGCAACATCATCACTGCTATATATTATCTTGAAAAGCTATTTTACACTGAAGTTACTATGAGATCTCTGTATCAGTTTGGTATTACTTATTACGTTATTAACTGTTAGTCCATTAATCTGCTGCTCTGGTAAATTTGAGAATAGAGTCTGCTGTCTTGTCTGATAGCAATGTTTGCATTTGCATTAATAGAGTCAATTGCCACATTTAATCTAAGATTTTTTTTTGCTTTGTGGCGTATTCGTTCGATAAACAGCATGGTATGTTTGAAGACTGGTAATGATGATAGTGATTTTGTTAATTAATTAATTAATGCATCCTTGCATCACAAATCACAATTTTCTTATTACTTTAAATTCACTTTATATCATTTCGTAAAACTACGTTATGTCAGTTTTTATCATTAAACTCTCACTGTCTTGTATTGTATTGTGATGACGGTTCAGATGGTATCATATACCCACACTAACTGTCTTTTTCCGTGTTATGTTCTTACAACTGTTGATAGTTTTCTTGCCTATTGGTGAGAGAAACTGTCATCGTGAACGTTTTGCACAGTTTGAAGCCACTGCATACACTGTAGTGTGTGTTCTGTGAGATGGCGGTAGTTTCACGGGCTGTCTATTGATCGCTGACATTGTAGCTACAAGACTCAGAAACATGCGACTTGGATGACGCGTTTACACGCTGCGTTCTTTGCGCCAGTGAAACTCCAGATCTCTTGTGTCACATGCGAATCCTGCATCCAGGATGTGGAAGTATGATGTTTTCCTGTCTCCGGACTTTCCTGCTTTTAAACAGCCACTCTTCTGTGTACAGTCTTGCTGTGGAATGTAGCTTCTAGTGCCAATTGGCAGTGCACACACATCAACATTTTACTCATCTTTTTGTACAGTGTGAGTCAAAAAATCCCCCTGAGGTTATGTGACATTTTCATTTTTCTCACAAATGGTTGAGAATTTTTAAACGATTTTTGCACACCTATTATACGTTCCTATCTATGCTAGATTACAAAATTTTATTCAGTTATAATGTCAACAAACATGTTGGATATGACATGACGTCAACAGTGACGTCATTTGCTCAGTAAGCAAACTTAGAAGTTAAAGTTCTAATGAATGTAAAAAAATCTGCTGGGTGGTCACGCTTAGTATGGCATAACTTCGTCAAAGTTGGAAATAATTGAATACAAATTTGTAGTCTAGTGTAGAAAGGAACATATAATAAGTGTAAAAAAATTGATTAAAAATTCCCAACCGTTTGGGAAAAAATGTCAGAAAACAGCAGGGGATGGGATTTTTTGTCGACTCGCACTGTAAGTACCTGTTGTTGCTGTCTCAGGATGGACATTCCAGTTCAGTGTAATAATACTGAAAGTGACGGGTGAAAGTACTAAAATGTCATGTAATTGAATCGTTATCAGTTATGACGTCTCACTGCAGTTAATGTCATGGTTGCCATCTGTATTTTGACAAATGGAGGAAAACTTAGCATTTTCTGCACATAATTTCTACTGATGAGTATTTACATACACGCTTATTGATATTGCAGCCGATTGGCTGGATTAAGTATGAATTAAAACAAAGCAAGTGTAATAATACAATACAATTATTAAGAAAGTAAACGTATTTGTGCCGCTGTGTTTGTGTACAGGGGAAAGTGAAGAGGTCTACCAGTTGTCGGTTCCTGAGTATCAGTTTGTGCGCGTCACTGGCTCCAGTAAACGTGTCTGCGGTGATTCCATTCAGCCGTATACACTGTGTATTGAATGCCACGATAGATACGTGTCTCTCGGTCGGAGGACACGTGCCGAGCTGCTCCGGCGGAAAGAAGACGTGTCGGAATTATGTCAGAAAAGTGTCATGTATGCAAAGCTGCTGGCTCTGGCTCCAGATCTGCTTGGTCGCTCGGAGCCATTACATGAGATAGGTATTGATTGTTGATGTTGCTGACATAAACATGTCCGTATAGTGACCCTGATTAGGTGGTGGCCTGGCGTAGCAGTAACACGTTGGTCTCGATCAACGTAGTTGCTCTACGTCGGGCCCGGTTAATACTTGGATGGGTGACCTTCTGTGAGCGGGTAAACCATCTCGGTATGTAACCAGCCACCTAGGTCAACTCAGCCTTCCATCCCTCCTGGGTACGTAAATCGAGGCTGGGGTTAGGCGGGGCGTGTTCACCGTGTCAGGTGGCAAGTAACACTTGTGTGTCCTGTAGCTCTGAGATGTGTACGTGAAGAGCTGCGTCATTTAACCTTAACCTAACCTGATTATTGTAATGGTCAGGATCGTTGTCAGTATGCCCCGTGCAGGCCGCGGGAGCTGTAGTGATGTCCGATCCATTTCCTGGCCTGATGGCATGCTTTAGTTTCATTTGTTTTAGTTTATGAATTATGTAGCTTGCATGGTTGTTTCGGTTGTCCGTAGTGATTATGTTTAGTTTGTGGTTATTTTGCATCAGTCAAGAAGATCATCATACCTCATGTCACCTCAGCACCATTTCTTCTCGCCTTCATGATAAAACGACTAAAACTGCATCTGTTCCGACTTTCATATCCTGGCCTAGTCTTATAAACTACTGTTACTCTGTGTGGTCCTTGTGGTAGCAACTTGTTACTTAGCCTACCTTAAAAATTTCTTGATTGATTGATTAACTGATCGATCGATCGAACATTGTCAAAAGGGACGTTAAACCCTGCTTAACTCAACTCATTATCAGAACTCCCAGACTAGATGCTGAGCCCGGTTGACGTCGGTGACTAGTGTAATCTAACTGTCATATTGCAACGAATGCCGACTCAACTTAGTCATGGAGTTATGTTGCCATACTACCACTCCTCATCACGAACGAGGAAGATAGCTAGAGAGATGGATGGTTTATTTTGTATGGCAGCCAGTGCCTGGATTAGTTTACACATACAAAGAAATTCAAGTACAAGAAGTACAACCCTACAGTCTCAGCAGACTACTAAATGAAGGCCTAGACATGATGGTTTAAACAGTAAGGTATGAAAGAAATTCGAAATTTACAAACTAGGTTATGTGCAGTGGTTCTGCAGTCTGCACGCCCTTAATGTTGACTTAACCCCTTGACGCCCACTGTTGCCATATGAGTACAGCTATGCAGCATTGTGTGCTAGACCAGGTTAAGCCGTCATTTGTAATTTTTGACATCCGGGCACTCTGACGCTCAGTCGTGTCAGAGTGTCCAGATGTCAAAAATTACAAATGACGGCTTAACCCAGTCTGGCACAGGATGCTTTGTAGCTGTACTCATATGGCAACAGTGGGCGTCAAAGGGTTGACGTATCATGTATCGTTCTACATCACCTAGTCACCCAGCCCTGCTGCTGCTGCTGGTGGTTTCGTTGCTATGGTGACGTGTGTGTTGTCAGAGGACAGTGAGATACTGTCAGACGTACAAAGCACTGTGAATCCACTGAATGATGACTTTGAGTCACTGATGGGGACGCTGGGTCTGACTGAGCGTAAGCCGGTACCAGACCCCGTCGTCTTTGAGGAGTCTGATCCACTCGGCATTGGTTTAATGACCACTCCAGACGCAGCATCTACTGGGCTTGGTATGAACCCTAAAGCTTTTCCAGTTGTCTGCTGTTTTGTTTATTATATCATGAATTTTTTTGTGATAAACCGAAGAATATTGCGATTGACAGATTGAACAAACCGGTAGGCGAATTGGCTCGCAGCCTCGCACACACTGGCAGTTCTTATTCTGAAAGCATTTGTGACATAGATATGAAATTCACGACTTTACAAAAATTATGATGCCACAACTATGTGATGTCAAAATTTTGAGCTGATTTCAAAAGTTTGAGCTAAACACACAAGTGAACGTCACCAACACTGGGTTGCTAAGATGGAATCTAAATAGGTCACCAAGATGGCGTCCAGTCCACGGGGACGATAGTGTGTGTGCTTAAAGGTTCCATACGGATAGTTGATCGAGGCTTTAGTTCAGTTGCAAAGCAGCAGACCCTACTTTGTACAAAAGTATTGATTATTTGCAATTTGTTTCACTTTGGGGTAGGGTTATGCCAAATACTTCTTGTCCTACAGTTCTAACACAAATTAGCTGCTTTTTAACACAGTATGCTACCATGAAGTGTGCTTAAAGGGTCCACACGGATTGTTTTTGTTTCTGAACGGGCCCCGTGTGGGCTCGAGAGCGTTGCAGAATAAGCCCGCATCATTTCCTGGCCGCAGAGTGACTAATTTTGTTATGTCTGTTGTTGGGGGTACTGCAACGGCAGTCCCACCACCGTTCAGGTCTGACGACCCTGCCCTCTGTGGGAGCCATCCCCTAGTCACCCCATATTAGTGTAGACTAGGGGATTTGCTGTGTTTTTGTGTTTATATGTGTGCTTATTGTATTTTTTGTGTTAATTGTGTATTCTCTGTGTTCCTTCAGTACTTTGATACTGTTGGTTGGGTCTTGTGACCTGTAAAAACCGTCGCCCATATAACATATACTGTGTTGGCTGAGATGCTAAACCATGCTCAATCAATCAATCAGTTATCTCTGTTCTTGTTCACTGTTCTGCTGTTTCATTATGTTCAGATGAAGTACGAAGGACACATCACGAAGGCGTTAGAAGACTGTCGCTGGGTGAACAGGCCGTGTCACTGAGGACCACTAGTGATCGCCTCGTTGCCTTGCGTCGTACGACGGCGGCAATGCAGGTGACTCTGGCGCGGGCAATTGTGCTCCGAGCCCTGACGTCCATTGCTGCGAGGTATGTGTTACTGCACAGGTCTGACTAAACCAGTTGTAAGTTGTGTTAAACTATCGTGTATGACAGAATCACTCATATGTCGAGTTTGTTGCACCAATTCAGCCAAGAGTAGGAAAAATTGCCAGGTTTCAGGCGTTCATGGGTCTTCTTTTGAAAGTCATCATCGTTCATAAATGTCATAACTTGCGTACTCAGTGAGCCAAACCAAAACTAGGCTGGATGTGTTTTAGCCGTATATAAGACAGAACCGTATTAAGACGTGTCTGTTGTTGCTGTGTCAGTGGAACGACGTGCTCAATGTCTGCTGGCCTGGAGTCCGTTGGCCTCGCCGATGTACGTCTACTGGTGAAGCTAATGTGTCTCCTCGCTGTCGGCCGAGTGTCAAAGTCATGTCTTTCACTCAGCTCCACATCTCGCGTTCTCCCTGCGTCAGCATCCATCATCCCAGACTTCTCACTGAGTATGCACTGTATTGCCTGGTTAGATGCTGTACTGAGCTAGAGATGTATGTGTCTGACATTGGCATTATGAATCCCGTTATGTATCGCACAATGTTTGTCTGCCCTTTAACCACATCTGAGAAGAAAGAAGAACTCTTTCTGTTACTTGTGAACAGCTTGTAACTTATCAGTTTTTGCCGACAGATCATCACACACTGTACTTGAGTAACGTGTGGTGCCCACTGCATGCTGAAAGCTGCCCAGTGTGGGCTCGGCAGCACTGTAGAATAAGCCCACCTCATTTCCTGGCCGAGTGTCGTAAAAGGCGACTGATCCAGGGTAGTTTCGTTTTGCTGTGTTTTGCATTGTTTGCTTTTCTGGGTTGTATTTAGTCTGTATTTTTTTAATTTGTTTTCTGTCCTGTATTTTCCAACGTGAACGGCACTGTATAGCCTAGTTGTGCTGATGTGTAGTCATCCGTGAAGCTGTGTTTGTGTAGAAGATGGTGGAATGCTTCCAGTGTCAAAGCTGAACGGTTCAGTTCACCTGTCTCATGTGTGCACAGCCATTGGTTCTGTTGTTCAGAGTAACCATATCGCAGCACGCCAGCTCATACAACTGTGCACCCAGGTTCATCCGCAACACGTTTTGAAAATTTATTTAAGCATTTGCTACACACAATTAAAGAGATTTTTAAACATATGATAATTGAAAACAATGGAACATGTGTAACAGGAAGCCGAAGGATGGAGCGCAGCCAACACTTACATAGCCGCTTGAAAATATAAAAACGAGGAGAAAATTAAGCATACAGAACTGACACGAATACGAAATGGGATACGATTGGAAAAGAAGTGTTTAACGTGGACTCATAAAGCTGAGTGATCAGCTTAATCTAACACAATAAAACGAAATAAACGCTGAAAACAAATTAACACTGAAAGCCAAAGGCGACTTTTCACATCTGTTATCGGTCCACACCTCACAGAAACACTTCTGACTCAGTGCTTGAGTGGCTTATGTATAGTTTGTTATGTTTCATAATGCAACAAAGAGGTGGAAAGCTAATAAGCTTGAGAGTGTTTTAATGCATATTACTTATATTATATTATATTTTAAAACTTCTTTTCACAGTCTGTCTTTTCGGTTGACTGATTATAGTGATGATTTCATGATATCACTTTTCCTCACTTCTTAGTATGCGTTTAGTCGTTGATTGTTTGGATGTTTTTAACTACTCATGGCACAATGTGCATATGTTATGCTGAATTAAAAGGATACTTTCTTACTTTCTTACTTTTCAGTTTGAGATCTGCTGCAGCTGCGGTTTAGAGTATTGTTTATATTAACCCTTTGATGCCCACTGTTGCCATATGAGTAGTGCTATAAAGCCAGACCGGGTTAAGCCGTCATTTGTAATTTTTGACATCCAGGCACTCTGATACTCAGCCCTGAGCAGCAGAGTGCCCGGATGTAAAAAATTACAAATGATGGCTTAACCCGGTCTAGCTGTACCCATATGGTAACAGTGGGCATAAAAGGGTTAACAGATGGTCCTTGTGTACGGATCTGCTGTTTGCCGTTAGATATATTAGTGATGTGTCTGCGTCAGGAATTGTTAACAGCGGCGACGGGACTCAACACGTCACTGATAGAAGACACCAGAGCACGTCGTCGAGCTGGTCAACTCACTGCCGTTCATGAGATATCCGACCGCAAGGCTCTTGCCAGCCCCAGCTTCGCTGTTATACAGGCCCTCGTTGCTTTGCTTGCTCAGAATTTAGCAAGTTTCTCCGCTCTGAACCGCACCTCAGTGCCGTCTGCCACTCACAAACGTAACGATAGAGCTTGTTCTTGTTCTTTTCTCCAGTTAATGAATATTCTTTGCTGTGTACAGCGTTGGTCATGTTCATTGAACAAGTAGGTGCTCATTTACCGACCCTGAGAGGATGGAGGGTCGAGTAAGCCCAGGTCCAGAGTGCAAAGAGCAACTGGCCACGGTTGCGACAGTCCGCAGCTAGCGGACTGGAACCCGCGACCTCGCGGCCGCTGATCGAGCGCGCTAACCACTAGACCACCGTTTACTTGGTTACAGCGGGTTCTTTTGGAATTTGCACCTGATAGTGATAGAAGAAGTTACTGTGTGATGAAGTTTGACACAAGCAAAAGACAAACATCTGTGCAGTACTTGTTTGAGTAAAGTCCCACCCGACACAGACTAGGTCATTTTGGAGGCAGTCTTCACAGCCAATCACTTGACTGATACTGACAAACAGAACACTACAGGAAAATACACAAAACTAGATACAGCCCAGAAAAAGCAAGCAACGCAAAATACAGCAAAACAAAACTACCCTGGTTTAGTCGCCTCATATGACACTCGGCCAGGAAACGATTATTCTGTGCTGCTTCTTCGCCCACATGAGTCAACAATAATCTGTGGAAAAAGCACTGATCAGAATCTGAAGTAGACTTCAGAAATAATGCATTGCTGAGTGTACACCGAAGTTCTGGAAAAATGGCAGATTTCTTACAGTTTCACACGTGTGCTCGTTTTCATTGAAGACAGTCAATTTTGTAAAAAAAGTGACTTAGGTCGGTCGTCCCTATTTATGCGGACTCATCTGGAGTAGAAGGTTTCTAGTCCATCTGAAACAAAACATTAGTTGCTGTAGCAGTAATAGATTAGCCCTTTGACGCCCACTGCTGCCATGGGGTACGTCTGAGTGCCCGGATGACAAAAATTTCAAATGACGGCTTAACCTGGTCTGTCACAGGATGCTTTCCATAGCTGTACCCAAATGGCAACGGTGGGCGTCAAAGGGTTAAACGCTGACGATGGCTGTTGTAGAAGTGTCGTCGTCCAAGGAGTCTACCCCTGTGTCACCAGTGTTGGAGTCTTCTGGTAGTAATGGATCTGGCACGGCAAAGTTCGGTCCATTGAGTCTGCTGAATGCTCTGTCGGCTTGTGTGATGTCTGCTCGTCTGAGGGCCGAGTATCGTCAGTGGTCTCTACAGCAGGTCGTATCAGGTCTGACGTCTCTCGGCTGTCGGTCGTCCGCCATGGTGGAGTGTGCCGTCGACACGGCCGGGGACCTGCCGTCGTGTCCTGTGGCAAAACTGGAAGCACATCAGAACCGCGTCACCAGCTGTGTGTTCCATCAGAGGAAAGGTCTTCTTGCGACCAGGTTTGACTGTTACTGTGTCTGGAACATGTCGTCATTTCTGTCAACAGCAAGCAAGTAAGTCGTGAATTTACATAGCGCATAAAAAACGATACATCTAATGCGCTGTATGTACTAGTACTCTGAAACAACCGAGTTTTAAGCAGATGTCTGAAACTGTCAGTGCTGAGTGTCGGATCATGCAGATCAGTTGAGTTCCAGGCAGTTGGGCCTGCAACAGCAAATGCCTGACACCCATACGGGTTCAGTCCCGATTCGCCGAAATGCCAACCCTAACCCTAACCCTAAACCCTAATTTCGGCGAATCGGGTTTCGGCGAATCGGGAAGACACCAACCCCTAACCCTAATTTCGGCGAATCGGGTTTCGGCGAATCGGGAAGACACCGAAATTTTAGCATAAGGCAAAATGTGGATGCTAGCTGTTCAGAATTCAGATAAACTTATTTACATATGGTCTCTTATATTTTCCATTTGAACCACCAGAAAAATTCATGACTTTCAAGGATATTTTTCCAAAACCTTAAACTGTAATTTCCAGGACTTTCCAGGTCCTGGAATTTTCAAGAAAAAAATCCAGGACATTCCAGGAGGCATGGAAACTCTGAAAATTAGTAAGTAACTAGCTGGTAGGCCTACACATCTCTCAACAAATGGCTGTTATGTTTGATGTGTATATATAATACAGCTGCACAGATAGCCAGCTGCCATCAACACCCATCGTAACTACATCTATGTAGTCAGTATACCGTGTGACTTGACAAGAACTGTAACAAGCACTGATCTGCAAACATACATACTTTATTAGTTCTGCCTTCCACTCAAGCTCGGTGAAGTATTTCTTCCGATCGTAGAAGTCAAACGATTTCTTTCGAGACCAGAAGCCTCTCCATATCTTCTGTATCTGATGGCGGCACACTATAACGTTACTGTCCATGTGTAACATGTTATCATCTCCCCTCTACATTACTCATTCTACACCAGTTTACACAGCATTTGATTATATATAAAAATCATACAAAAAGTACAGATGAAAAATGTAAAAAAGATAGGCCTAATAGTACACAGTTAGCATAAAATGTTTGTCAGTACAAATACATTCAATAGCATGCATTGTGGCAACTGTAATTGTCTCCTCTGTGCATTGTTTTAGTTACTGTTTGGAGTTGAGACACATACACATACAGTGAATAGATCAAGTGATCTTCCTTACAAAGATCTCACTGATAATTACTGCATGGATGACATAACTACCATACCTAACATAAACTAACTGATCCTTGGTTATAGTCACTGGTCCTGGCATTACGATAAGATACGATATGATAGAAGAGTTTAACGTGGACTCGAAAGCTGAGTATACAGCTTAATCTAGC
>Ga0056129_1000583_pt1 | contig 10102 bp, 9 predicted proteins | sample WorMetLIZISLAND1_FD_71118 | JGI IMG/M metagenome (GOLD analysis project Ga0056129, IMG submission 71118) | Marine gutless worms symbiont microbial communities from Max Planck institute for Marine Microbiology, Germany - Olavius loisae LIZARD... ...
TGGCCGGCCACCACTCCTTCTTCCGAGCTGTAAGAAGTTGGAGTTTAAGACTGTCAGCATTGATGGACTCGGATCTGGCATGGGTAAATGGTAAGAGCGGTAGATAAAGCTGATGCCATGATGACGCTTTCAAGTGCTCTATAAAATCAGGGAGCCATTTACCATTTTACCATTTTACAAATCATTCATAGCAAAACAATGCATAGACAGCGCAAGAAAAAAATGCACAATAAACAACAATATTCACACCTACACTGTGTCTACGTCTTCACATATGTACAGAACTCCGCGAAAACACAACTGTTTAAATGCTGGGTACACAGAATCTGCAGGAGACTTTACTACACAAAGTGAGGTGGACAAATTTATAACAAATATATAATACCAGACAGTCTAGCTGATGCAAAGGTAAGCGCGCGACAGCAGTGCATTACGAAGGCTCCTAGCGAAGAAATCAGCAGCAAATCAACCATATACAATTTCCTACTGATGGTTAATAGTAACCGTGGCTTTATTACTTACTATCTGCGAGATATGGTTTGAAAATTGCCAATTTCACCTACTGTATTGTGACTGTCGACCCTAGAAGAGGATTGCCCGGCAACAACACTGTACTCCATACATAGCTGACAAGTACATTCAGTGGGCTAGTCTTCCATCACAGACAATACAGATCTGTCTTCATTCATGTAGTCGATGACTCCCGAATCTGCGAAATCATGCGAAATTCAACGAAAATTCGAAATTATAGCAGTTCAGTCATCCAAGTTCCAAGGTCATCAATGTTGGTGCCAATCGAAAAACGCATAATGCAAAGTTGCTATTAGTCATTAATAGTAAAAACTATGGACCCCGTTCTCGAGGTATTGACGCATAAAGCTGGAAAATAACTAGTTTTCCCCACCCTTCCCTTGTTCGATGCCCTGCTCGTGGAACCAGTCAGATTTTCTGGATGAAACTTTTGTGCAAAAACTAGAGGGATGGTGCTACCATATGGTGGAAATTGCATAATCGTAACTTCAACCGTTTCTAACTAATCCAACTGTATGACGGACGGGTGATAGCATAGAGTGCACTAAGAATATATGCTATCGCACGCAATAAATTAACTGGTTTTCATGTAATTATATAAAAAAATATATGGGTTGTTTACACATAGCATACTAGTATAATCTGTGAGAACAATAGTAATAATACAATACATGCTGCACACTACAAGAGTCTCTACCGTTGTTTGCTAAAAGAAGCGTAAACATCAAAGCGACAATGCGACTGATGTCATAATACTGATATCAATGTACTGCGAGATTCATACACTGTAATACTAAATACACTGTTTCATCCGATCATTGATAATCACTGCGAAAAGTCGTAGAATTTTTCACCATTTTGCAGTCCGAAGGCCTGTGGATGCCAACAGGCATTTGAGTCCATGGATCACCAAGTCCAAGTCCGAGTAATAAAATGTTTATGTACCCAGTCAGCTTTTAAGGAGCAATAATAAGGACTGTTTTGCACTGGTACCAACCTATACTGGCCAATAAGTGGTTAGGGGTTTAAGAGGTGCAATGTGCAACATTTACCCCATACCAACCCCCTCTCAAAACCGAATGATCCCGAAGGAGCACACCATCAAACCGCCTCTTTTTTTGGGCGGAGGCACTGAGCACCAAGCCAAGTTTCTCATGCTGAGCTGAGCTGTGGCTGCATTCAGTAGACTAGTAGGTTATAGCAATAATCCTTGTATTTCGTCGAGAAAAAGTCACAGAAGATCAGTAGTGCACACTGTAAATAAACTCTGTGCATAAGACTGTCACCGTCACCTGATGAATTTATTACGGAATGCTCGCCATGGACACACATCTTTCATACATCAGCCACTGGAACTCTGATGGAGTCGTCACAGCCAGCGCCTGGAGACAGCATCCTCGGAGGAGTGGGACAACGTCTCCGCCTCATACACTTGCACGCTTGAGGAACTTCAGACGGCAACGACACAGTATTTAACACAGCACGACCGTCAACAGCACACGCAGAACAGATGTGCTGGCAGTTACGGCAGATTAAACAGCCCATCTTCGGCGCCTTCACGGTATCTACCACGGAACTCAAATTCTGACACAATGGCTTGTTTGGTAGCAGCTTCTTGGCAGCAGCATGACTGTGCCCAGAATCCGGTACATTCCCTGTGTCAAATGCAAGAGTTCCCATTCGAAGTGGACTAGCCAGTCTCTGGCAAGTTTCCGGGAGTGTGGAAAGAGAGGTAAGATTTGTATCACTGGACACATTCGGTAGTTCCAGCTCCCAGTAGAACGGTGCCTCGCCAGACAGTGGCGTAAACTGTTCGTCGGAGCCTGCCTCTGATATGGGATTCAAGATGTATTCGTCAGATGCATTCCACTTCTCAGACTTCGCTGCAGGGACTACAGATTGGTTGTAGCAGCTACAGGCTGAACCAGTTAGACAGTCGTCGACGTGACCTGCCCACGACAGCGGCCGGAACATCCTCGGTAAATCCATCACTGGTTTATCTGAGGAGGACTGGAGACCTTCAAAGCACGACTCAGACATCTCGGACACAACTGGCAGTCCACGCGTCTTTCTGGCACGACTACTGCATAGACTGTCACAGAAGTTCAGAGCATCCAGATTAATGTCGTCGTCGTCGTCCGGTGGTGAACTGTTGCTGTAGCACGGGTTGAAGTGTGAGTTGAACGAGTCAAGTTGGCTCTGACTGGACACGGCAGTCGCCCGACTCTGTGACATCTTCCTTGCAGCCGGCGACACTGCTGCTGGACTGGCGAAGATATGTTTGTGACAGAACTGCACAAAGCCGCAACCGACGTCCAATGAGCGCTGTTTTGAACCTGGCGCCGGCCTCATGGCATCTAGACCTCTCTCAATCAGTGGCTCTCTCCTGGCTGGTGGCACGCACATCGAGCTACTCGGCATCCATCGAGACTGTGACGCTGCAGGGACACTTCTTTCCGTGCTTGTATCAGCTGATCGGAATGTTTTTGGCAGCAGTGGACAGGCAACTGGCTGGCATGGACATGTTGCCGGACTGCTGAGACAGCCATGGCAAGTCGCCAGCCCTGGCCTGCTTCTTGTAACACTGCTGCCAAGCTCCGATAGTCAGCTGTTTGGTAGGCAGACGACACACGCGCCTGCACGGCCGATGCACAGGCTGCCCACCTAACAGTTATACACAACAGTTATCATCTTACAATCTTAGCTACATACTTGTGAGTGAGTGAGTGAGCAGATTCTTAACGGTACATCAGCACATATAGGCTATACAGTGCCATTCACGTCGGTATACGCTGGCAAATACAGACAGAAGACTGTAAAAACTAAAACTAAACACAACCCAGAAAAAGCAAACAACAAAACACAGCCAAACAAAACTAGCCTGGTTCAGTCAACTTTTACGACACTCGGCCAGGAAACGAGGTGGGCTTATTCTACAATGCTCAGGAGACCACACGGGGCACACCACATACTTCTACTGCGTCCGGTGTGATAGGTGTTCATACTGAATGAGTACGACAGCCGCCACATGTGGCACAATAACCTGTACTGGGTTGTAAGAAACTGTTAATAGGTTTTAGGGATTCTCCAAATTAATGGTGGCGGACTGGCGGTATACCTTTCATTTATAGACTGTTAGCCAGAGTGACAAATTTATTTCTGCTAGATAGCAGACGCCACCACAGACAGCACCACAATGACAAAACAAGTGATTTTGGTTTAGTTATTTTTAAAGCAATTACTTCTATGTATTCAATTAAACTTAACTATTAAACGATCAATTTAGTTACTGTTTAGTTCACAACAAAATCATCCATTCAGTAGCACGGCTGAACAACTAACCTTGGTCCACTCGTTGGTCTGCGGGTCATACGCTTCAACGTCGTGACGATACATAGAGCCGTCATAGCCGCCGACAGCATAGAGTCTGTCACCGAGAACACAGACGCCGACGGCGTCACGAGGTGAATTGATTGGTGCGACGATCGTCCACGTGTCCGTCTTGGAGTCATAACTGTGACACATCACAACAGACAAGCATCGTCACTACTGTAACGAAATACGACGCTGAGACATTTCCTAGCCTATTTTTTTAAGCAACCAGTGCACAAACTTAACTAAATAACCAACAAGTCTATTTTGTCTATTATTATTCAGAAGGAAGTTATTTACTTAATTACTGTGACTGTTAATATCAACGTGTCGGATGTGTTTAGTTCAAGAAGACAACACAGACGGGCGTGATGCAAGTCTGGAGACAGCAAAGCAATTCTCACAGTAGTTACCGTTCAACACAGTCAAATCGACTTGACGCTGGATTGCTGGCGGGAGCGTCATGGCCACCAACAGCATACATGAAACCATTGCATGCAGCTACACCAACACCGCCGCGGCGCTTTGCCATCGGTGAACACAGCATCCATTTGTTAGTGTGTGGGTCGTAGCACTCGACGGAGCGTAGGCATGAACTGCCGTCTCGACCACCAACTGCATACAACCTGGTACAACAGCAATCAGCTATCTGTCAATCTCGTCACCAGGGGTCAATATCCCCATTTTCCCATTGATTTTGCTGATTATTGTTACAATGGTGCTATGCTACCGTGCAGCCTGTGATGCACTCAACTGAAATAAACTCAGAAACTGTTACATGCGCACAGACACTACTCAAAACTTGGTACACAGCTAGCAACGATGTTAGAATAAACTAAAAACTTCAGTCATGTTAAACTACTCGCCAGAACGCAGCCAGTTTTTAATTTGTCTTTTGTCTGGTTCACGATCGAAACTGGAGTTCGCCAAGGATGTGGCACCTGACTCTTTTGCCACTGGTGTGAACTGGTTGCTGGAAAGAACTGTTGGCACAGGCTCGACCAGAGTGTCTTTTGGACCACACTCATTTTCAGATCTGGACTTCGCCAATGATACATAAACTATAAACTCTATGCCGCCACAAGTCATATTTTTCACTGTTACAGTAAATGTCCCACAATGTGGTGCAAAGCAGATATGTGTATGGTTAGTGTACGATGTTAACGCACTTGTTGCCCAGCACTGTAACACCAACAGTGCTTCGCGCAGTTGACATCGGTGCAACGTAGTTCCACATCTTAGTCTGCGGATCCCAGCGCTCTACAGTCGGCAGATATGACCAGCCGTCATGGCCACCCACTGCATACATCGGTCCTTCCAGCACTCCAACGCCTGTAAGCACAGCTCACTGTACAGCTGTCCTGCCTAGAGAAACTTACCAAACCGTCTACAAATGAGCAGTAACTGTCTCAAACAGTTAATCAGAGACATCTCTGTTTACACACGGTGATGATTTGCACTTTAGCAGTTAATGGACATTTTGGTGGTTATAGACATCTACATTTTGGCTTGATCTCATGCACAACACCCACCATTCAGCAGTGTCACCTTGGTGCTTTTAGGCAGCTGGATGACGTCAAGAAGGATTATCCAATCTCTGAAAATAGCCTTATAGGGAGCAACCATACACGTGGTGATAATGAGTCACTCAAATTCTCGTTTTAGTCATTTCCAAATGACAGAGTAATGTGAGGCCACTAAGGCGTGTATGTATGTGTGTGTCCGTCCGTCACAGTCAATACACATGAACACTGGTAACAGTCGGTGACCGACCAAGTCCGTGACGATGAGTGCCCATAGACGTCATCATCGTCCACTGTTTCTTCTTCGCGTCAAAACACTCGACGGTATTCAGAGTCTTGAGACCATCACGGCCTCCGACCACAAACAGCAGACCATCCACGACACCGATCCCAAACTGAAGACGTCGCCCGTTCATGTTGGCGATCTGCGACCAACTGTCCTTACGCAGATCATATTTCTCTATGCTTATAGCTCCTGCAATCAGCAGCAACAACATATACCAGTGTTTTTTATTGATACTCGTACACTACCAAGTATAAAAACTTCACTTAGTAATTACAGCTTAATAGGCAGGCTGGCAAGTCTAGTAGTCGCAATTAGCAGCATGAAATACCACTGTATACCTCACATATCTGTAGTAAATGTCTGTCTTGTACCATACAGTGGCAATTACAGTGACATATAATGTATATTAAACTCAATAGGCACAAATATAATTTACAACGTACTGTTAATAACTGCTGATTACCGAACTCTACTTAACTTCAACAATCTATACGGAATAAAGCATCCTTGTATTCTGCAAAAACTAACACTGGCCATCTATAGAAAACCTATGAAATCTTACAGGACAGTTAACTAGACGGCATTTATCACCTTTTGTACAGTCCATTCCACCGACAGCATACAGAATGCCGACAGTCGACTTGCGCGGTTTGGTGCGACAGCTCTGCATCGCCAGTCGACGTTCTGGAAGCAGGTGATACTTGAGTGCCTCCATGATTAACTCTTGGCATTCCATGTCGTGTTTAAACAGCACGTTGTTTTCAACATGATCGGCCAGAAACTACAATTCCACATCAACACTCAGAATGCTCTCAGAGTTGCCTATGAGCTGAATCTGTACTGTAACAGTCATGTGACCTTCTTCGATCTTCACGCAGTAGACAAATATGGTACGCAAAAGTAAAGGAACACAAAACACGATACTATTTACCTGCATTTTGCATTTGAGAACTTTAAAAACTTTAAAATCACAAAAGTATAAATATGCCCCACTTGAGACTGCTGGTCAACCCCTTGTAAGAGGCAAAAATTCATTTGCCAAAGGTGGAACCATGGAACACCCTAAATTTAAAGGCCATGTGAAGCCAAACCAAAAATATGTCCAGTTAAAATTTAGAATTTTAGATACTGTTTTGGAGTATCATAATTCACCAGTCTTTTTCATTTGATTACATGCATACTAGCAGAGGAGGTAGACTTTGAAACTGGGCATTTTTGAAACTTTCGGACCTCTGTGACCTTGACCTTGGATCGGATCATATGGGATACTGTTATCGACCTCTAGCTACATACGAAATTTCACTGATGTGGATCGACAGGCATTGAGACCAGCTTTTTAGGTCGACTCAGAGGAGCCAAACTAAAAGGACACTAAAATAAAAATACATATGAAACTGTGAAGCTCCTAAATTTTCTCATATCACACCCATCCACGGATCTCTGCATTGGCTCAAGATTAATGAACGCATTGAATATAAACTCCTATCACTCACCTACAAAGTTCTTACAACCAGCCAACCTGACTACCTACACAATCTTATCTCTGTTCAATGTACAGGTAGAACCCGCTCCTCATATGCTGTAACCCTAGCTTGACCACCTGTATCTTCCTCATTACAAATCACCAACCGCTCTTCTAGATATGTATCATCTTACCCATGGAATCAGCTCCCTTCTTCATTCCATCAACCTCATTCTGTTCACTCTCCTCCTGGTTCACCTCATCCTGCATGCATCACCTTATCACAGTCTCCAGTCTCCACCTTTGCTCTCACCATCTATCACTCCCTCGGCCTTTCAATCCAGACTTGTTTCACAAATGGGTCTTCCTAGTTTCATTTGCACTGCCTTCACGGAAATTGAACCTGTACCGGACTACGTGGGCACTGGTGTTTGTTTTAGTTTCTTCTTTTTATTTTCTTGTTTCTGGTTTCATGTGCTAGATTAAGCTGACCACACTCAGCTTTTTAGTCCACATTAAACTCTGCTATCGTACCATAATTAAATGGCAGCAAACTATAAGGGTTTTGCAGTATCACTCAAGCATGCTTACAGATCTATCAAGACATTTAAGCTGGCTATGTTCCATATTATACGTATAACAAGTTTGACGAAAACATGTCTTGCAAAATACAGATAAAAAAGGTGTAATACAAAATTTCACACAAATAGCTAGAATTCACAGCCATAATGTCCTATATTCGAGGCCTTAGTGCTAACAGGCAGAAATAAGATGGGTGAATTTCCTGTAACAGACCAGAGACGCTGTGAACTGTGTTTGTGAATACAGCAAGTGATATTCGACAACAACTGTGGCAGATTACATTCAACTATAACTGACCCATACTACAACAAAACACAGCTAGACGGCAAAGTAAGTAAAACTTGGTTGTAAATAGCACAACTCTGATGTGCTTGATGCATGGAGCTGAGAACACAGCCAGTGACCATGACCCGGCCCGTATCATACAAGGAGTGGACTGCTGAATTGTGGCCTGAATACGTTACTGCCCTCATTCTGAGACATAAAATAAGTGGCACCTAGCAATATATTTTGTGTTTATGCCACACAATTTCTCAGGGCTGAGCACCAGAGTGCCTAGATGTCAAAAATTACAAATGATGGCTTAACCTGATCTGGCACAGGATGCTCTATAGCTGTACCCATATGGCAACAGTGGGCGTCAAAGGGTTAAGTTACATGATTCTGTAGCTCATCCCACGATTATAAGAAAACAATGTAAAATACAAGATGACATGCTGTGACAACGCTGGTGAATAACACTAGGCTGACGTGTGGCAGACCTCACCTGGGGCGACAGCAGCGGCAACTTGATGTGAACCAGTAACTTAGAGAGGTGCTTCTTGCGAGCAGCCACGTCATGCTTGGCCCACAGAACAAGAGCATGAAACACCATCTCTTCATTCATCACATTCAAACTGTCGTTTGCTAGCAGCTTGGCAACCTCGTTGGCCGGCATTGAAACAAACTCCTGATTGTGCATCACATCGACGAAGTGCTCCTGCAGGTAACAATACAAACGTAAAATCAGTGAGATCAAAGTGACAGTAATCAGCTATCTGTCAACCTCAGGTCACCAGCCATTTAATTATGTACTTCACTTAAAACAAACCTAGAAACTATTAATTACAAACATACATACGAACAGCACTCTAGCAGAGTACACAGTGAGCAACGACGTTAGTATGAACTGGAACTATATCAGTAAGACTAGTATCAGAACATCAGTCCTTCAATCACTTGTCCAGCTAGTAGAGAAGTACAGTGGCGAACTGAAGTCCAGCTGCTGGCTACAACTCGACGCCTGAAAGAAAGACACTGGTTCTGTGCCGACAGGTATTGAAGAGACAATACAGACCTTAAACACACAGTCTCACCACTAGTACTGTTTCCATGCATTTGTAACTCCACAGCTGCTGACTGTGAAACTCCTTCAACTTTCTGAACACACTCCAGCCAATCCAGACTGCTTATGTCTGCTGGTAATTTCAGTGAGAAATAAATACAACATGAACATTGTTGGCCTCAAAAGATTGGCGACATATAAGAGCTGCCTCACTCCTGTACAACTGCCTAGAGCTGCAATCCTGGAGGTATGGCACGCTGAGTTGGCGATGGTACTGTACAAAGTAGTTACGGGTGAGATTCGAACTTCATGATCACAAGTTTGGCACTCCACCACATGGCCACAGGTGCACCCAAATTTACAACCAAATAATCCACTTAAGTGAAAACCAGCGTAACTGTAAACTCAGCAGAGAACTGCTCATGCCACACACGTGGTCTCTGAGACTACCAGACGAGACACTTCAACTGAGCACATTCACTGCTCACCACAACATAGTCGTTTGCCTCCTGGTAGAGCTGGGTGCATCCCTGGGTGTCAGCAAACTGTCGAATGCCGAGGCAGTTGGAAGGATGCAGCTGTTTGCTGAGGAAAGAGCAGCAAGCAGCTATCACAGTGTCCAGCTGCAGGAGACAAGCAGTAGACAACAGATTCTCCACCGTATCTTCCTTTATCTCCAGTTTGCCTACAACACAGCCCGGCATCATCATTGACAACAACAGAAATGTTAACTAAGTAAGTAAGTGGAGGTTGTTATGCCCTCCCTACTCGGCACCGGACGGTGAATGCATTATAAAAGTCTATAAAAAACTGATAATCAATCAGTTACTGACACTGAACAATGTCATCAGCAGTGAGTGGCAGAATGCTGTAAAACCTCACCATGATGATGACGACGTAGATGGCGATGCAGTTTTTACGTCCAGAACTTGACTCTGACCAGACTCACTGCTTATCCGCTTTTTAGGCCGCCCGGAACGTTAGTTCCGAAGGCCTTCTGTTTTAGTCGTGATGTTTTCTTT
>Ga0056129_1000584_pt1 | contig 10099 bp, 9 predicted proteins | sample WorMetLIZISLAND1_FD_71118 | JGI IMG/M metagenome (GOLD analysis project Ga0056129, IMG submission 71118) | Marine gutless worms symbiont microbial communities from Max Planck institute for Marine Microbiology, Germany - Olavius loisae LIZARD... ...
AATACCTCAACGTTACGGACAGACAGACGGACAGACAGACAACTTGCCATAGCAATACCGCGCTCTGCGTAGCATCGCGCGGTAAAAATGTTTCGTTACCTGTGTAGATGTGTTTTAATCAGTTACTGGTTTCTGTTCACCAGCACGTGTAGTTTGTAGCCGACCGTTCTAACGGTCACGCTATTGGTACACTGTTGCGTCCGACTGTCGTTGTCGTCTATAACGTTGTGTATTGTGGCTAAACGGTGCATCCTAGAGCAAAAGTTACTATTGAGAGCCTATAGGAAGTCGTATATCAGAAATCGATTGGTACCAAAATGAATGACCTTGGCCTTTGTTTAGATGTTGTATCAAGGTCACGTCAACCGTTGCGTTACATTTGACGTTGAATATCTCGGAAACCGTTAGAGATAGAGGTTTGGTTCCAAAGGACTGCCAATAGGAAATGGCATATGGGGTATCAAATGGTCACGTGACCGATGATGTCACGTGATATTGGTCACGTGACCTTGAAAGGTCAAACTCGTGACCCCAATAGGCTTAGAGCGCAATATAACGAAAACTACTTGAGCTAGAGACTTTGAATTTGGTAAGCGGCTTTGTATTGGGAATGCCTAGCAGGCGCACAAATAATTTCCCTAAAAGTGGGTGTGGCCTAGGTCACGTGACCCCTACAATTTTTGGCAGTACGGTCGGCTATCTTAGCGACAGCTTGGCTTCTTGTTCTTTATTATTACCGCATATAACTTGTTAACATTATCAACGCGTCATTATTGTACAGATGCTGAAGAGACAAGGCAGCGAGTTGGTGCTGTATCCTCGTCGTCAAGACAACATCAGAAAGATGTCGGCGGCGAGACATCAGTAAAGGCGGAACTGAAGTCTGAGGCAGTAGATGATCATGAAGTGAGCAGAGAAGACAATGATATGTCATCGAAACTGGTTGAAACTTCCAGTCATGAATGGAAACGTGAGAAACGGAGCCGGACTGATGACGGTAGAAATGTGGTTGATAAAAGACCGGTTAAAAAGAAAGAGGATAGGTCAAAAACTGACAGATCTGAGACTGCGAAGACGAAAACAAAATCACACGCTAAGGACGAGACTTCACAGTCGGACAGTGACGGCGACAGTTCTGACAGCGACAGCGATTCGTCGTCCGATTCACAGTCTTCTAGTGACACATCAAGACGACAGGCCGCGAAACGGTCGAGGACTAGTGTTAAAACACAGGAGAGGACGCACAGGACTCGCGTGAACAGTTCAAAGCAGGACAGTAGCAGAGAGACGAGTGCAACGGGACAGGATGACGAAGACGACGAAGATCATCATCGTCATCAGAGGAAAGAGACGAGACACCGAGACAGCAACAGGACTCACGAGAGACATGGTCGAGACGACAGACAGAGATCAAGACGATCAGACGTGGACAAACACAGCCGACAGAAACAGACCAGCGACGGCAGAAAACAGTCACAGACTAAGAAACGACGTAGATCCTCGCGGTCGAGGTCTCGATCGTCAGAGCATCATAGATCACGTCATCACCAACACGGATCAGAGTCCAAGCGTCATCATCGACATTCATCGCGTGAACACGGTCACCGGAGGAACGATCAACACAGTGATCATGATCATGATCGGTCAGGCAGGGAACGGTCTGGTAAGAAGTCCCATCATGCCAACAACAGGTCTAGATCGTCGTCCAGGTTTGTTTACAACCACGTTGGCACTCTTTTCTAACTTTGTGCCATTAGTTTCGTTTTTATGGTAACTAACAAGTTATCTGTGGTGAAATATCGTTACATGTTCTCATAGTTATAACTGTCTTGTGGATGGTAGACTGTCAACTTTTTGATTTCAGTAAAATGATGACTGATATATTGTAGGTATCATCATAGTTGTTGTGAGGTTTCTTGTTGATCATTCTGTGATATTAGTTATTGTGTTTATTATATTTCTGACTGGTATTATGTCATTGTATTACAGGTCAAGTTATGATGAAGACTAACAGGTCGCGGACTCCGTCGATGTGACCAGTGACCAGCTGTCTTTCTGTATACATAGTATTGTCATATGTGATGTCACATATCGCAGTTATGTGACAGTTTTGCATGTAATTGTCAAACATTTGTGTCACTATATTTAAGCATTTCTCTGATAAACTGCAGCAAGTAATTGTTGCTTAGTAATGTGCACAAATGGTAACCCTTGTAAGATAAATCCGTGTAATTATCGCTTTTCAGATTATAACAAGTGCAAGACAGTTAGCTTGGTGGTTTGTCAGTCACATCAGTCACTAATATGTAGAGCTGTCGAACCATTAATAATGTGTTTAGTTTTTGTAGTGTCTGTTTTTAATTTGTCTTCTGTCGCGTATTTTCCACGGTGTACCGACGTGAATGGCCTATAGTCTAATTGTGCTGACGTGCCGTTAAAGAATCTGCTCACTCACTCTCGCGTTAACACATCAGTTTGACAGCTTCATTTATGTTGCACGTTGCCGTCTGCAAACGACTACACGTCTCATCTACAAGATGCAACCACCATGCAATTTCAATAGCTTGTCAACTGAAAATTATTAGAGTACTGGTGCAACTGCAACATAATGACTAGTATTCAGTCATCAAATAACCGCAGTTTAGATGAATATTGGAAATCCTACTTTTTAGAATTGTATATTAAATTTTTTAATTGCGATTAAATTCTTTATGTTAACGCGCTAATTCATCAGCTCTACTACACATTGTCATTTCAAAGACTGAGTCACTAGTTTCATGGGGGTACCGCGGCGACAGCCCCACCGCCGTTCAGGCCTGGGAGCCGTCTCCTAATCACCCCATATTATTGTAGGCTAGGGGACTTGCTGTGTTTTGTGTTCATGTCAGTTTATTGTATGTTTGATTTGTCTGTGTACTATTTGTTCCTTCAGTACTTTGATGCTGTTGGTTGGTCTTTTGACCTGTAAAACCGGTCTCCTATATAACCTATACTGTGTTGGCGGGGACGTAAAACACTGCTCAATCTAATCCGTAGTTTCATGTATATGTGGTTTAGCTTTACTACACTGTGTCTCAAAAAATGCACCAACTTTGAAACGGTGTAGCTCAGAATTATAGTGATCGATTTTGATGATATTTGGCAGAAATATTCAAAAGCCTCTAGAATAGAGTTTGCATGTTTCAGTTTTCATGTAGGTTTGCTTCTTTATCGACTTTTGTCTTTGAAACCAGACACCAAAAATAACGCCAATTTTGACGCTATAAGCACGCGTCAACATTAATGAGGTGAAATTTTTTTAAAACATGCAGCTAAGCTCATAATATTTGGCACACATAATCTGCAGACATTTAAACATAACACACTAATCAATAAATTACTGCTAATGCAGTTTTACTTTTAATATTCGTCCTAAATTGCATCACCGAAATTGACGAAAATTACGCGTCCATCTGCCTTATTAATATGTTAACTGTTCCGAACTTTCTTGACTTCACCATTAATGTTGTTTTCATCCAACCTTTTCCATCGATGTCCGAGCCTCCGAGGTTATGTAACACTTGACTTTCGTATATCTTTGCAACAGTGGTGGTTGTGTTCTGTAAATGGAAGTAACTATCGGCAGTAACATGCATCTGGTTGATTGCACTGCGATGAAAAAGCATGAAATTGAAAACTAGAATGCTCATGCTAGTAACTTGTGATAGATGTGACTGGCACTGTATATCACTAAGTAGGAAACATTGCAGTATGTTCATAAATGTTACTGTTTCTAAAGACATTATCCATGGCCATTTGTCAAGTCCAGGATCGTCATATGCCCCGGTATGTTGCTATGTGGTTGCAACTGGCAAGTGAAATCGAGTCACAACAGCGTATGAGTTTGGCTACTTGTTACCGATCTGAATAAATGAAAGCAGCCACAAAGCACTGTGACTTAAACTCAGGATCTTTACAGCACAACAGCTAGTAATTCAGTTCTTAAATGAAAGACAATTACAAGGAAACTTGTCGGTGTTCAGTCGACGCAGCTCGGCAGTATTCAGTAAGCGATATAGTCTGATTTACTGTAAATATAGTAAGAACTAGACGTTAATGATCGTTCATGTTAATGGCGTTCGCAGGAGACTTGCTGCTATTATCAGCATCAGTGACGGCTCTACACATCAACGTGCCATCCCACGAACAGCTTGTCAGTTCATAGGACACAGGGTTCCATGTGACACACTGAACAAAGTCCATCTGAGCCTTGTTTCTGAATCTGAAACATACAAACAGCAGAACACTAGTATACACTGTAAGACTCATGGACCTGCCAACTAATAAGCAGCATTGATCTGAGCAGCAGTTTTGTGATAAATCAGTATTGGTTAGATTTGTCTGAAACCGAATATATTATAATAAAAGAGTATCGATCAGAAACATTGGCATCTAATTACTGGGTAGACAAATCTATGAAGAATGCCACATATGTCGTGCAACTTGTGGCAAGAATAACTGCAGATATACTGTATCTTTACAGTATCACATGGATAACATACAATGGGTCACTTTATCTTTCTGTAACAGCAAAGTTTTACACCAAAGTGTTACACCAAACCTTAAATCCAACTGCAGAACTCTGGTGTAAAACCTTGTCTCGGATTATGTTTGGTGTAAAACACACTACACTACTCTTCTGCAGTTCGGTGCCCGTCGGCGATTAGCATTGTTCATTAGGCCTAATACCGCAGTCGATTTGTTTTTACACCGATCTTAAGCTCTGGAGGTTTATCTTCGTTTGCCTATTTAAATGCATTATGCCGATTTGGTGTTATCTATCGTGGGCTCGGTTTGAGTTTGATGTTACATCAAAGTTTAAAGTTTGGTGTAACACCGAAGTTTACACCGGACTTTTGGTGTTAACTCAGGAGTAACACCGAAAACTTAGCGTCACTTTAGTTTTTGCATTAATTAGGTGTTAAACGGGTTGTTTGGTGTTACACTTTGGTGCAAAAAAACTTTGGTGTTACGGAAAGATAAAGTGGCCCAATGTAACACATTACAGTTTGTTAATATGATTACTGACATGACAGAACTGGCACTGTCAGCAGCAGTAGTAGCAGAGTGTAGACGGAATGACGAGACAGCTGATGTACAGTCTTGTGATGACGACGCCAACCACTCACTTCTGCACACAACAAACAACTTATGGAGATTTTACTCAGTTGTTTAGCAACATTTTCAAACGACCACCACTAGCTTCTAAATGAAGAGCATTAAGATACTGTAAAATCTTGTAGTCTTTCGTGATTTATCACTTTAAAAAATCATTAGACTGAGCGTATACTGGTCCCAGAAGTCACATTAATAACCAGCCCATAATGGTGTAATCTGTGCAACTCAATGGGCATATTGCAGTCATAATAATGTGAGGACCACCACTGCATCACCATTTGTCAGTATCAGTCAAGTGATTGGCTGAAAAGACCGTTTCCGAAATACCAAGATCATACCGGATGGGGCATCCAACTCTACTCCAATTCCAATGGTGATTGCGGCAGCAAGACAACCTGCTAACTGCAGGCGACCACCGTGAAGACCAAGTCATACCTGGCTCAGATCAGTAGAGGATGACTACAAACAGCTGAATTTTGGTCTTGCCACGGCCTGGAGGATGGCAGCTAATCGAGATAGATAGCATTCAGCTTTGGACACAGATATGCTCAAGACTTTGAGTATGCTGTGAAGAAAGTACAACTGCAGACTTCGTATTATTGTTTGGAAATTTAATAACTAGATGGAACAATTTTAGGACATAAACAGCAACTGTGTACATGTTCAGATATTAACTGCAACTGCTACAGCAACATTGGAAGTGAAAATGCTGCAAGCCAACAAAAACAGTAGCGTTACCGATGAGGTGCAAAAGCAAGTCCGGTGATGTTTCTCGTGTGTACGAGTAGAATGTCTGGCGTACCAACACCAACCCTGCAGTCCTGTATCAGCAGATGACCCGTCTCTGTACCGACAGCGAGTGAGTGTTCAGAGCCCGGCTGCCACGAGACGCACGTGGGCAACGACGGCAGAAACTGTGTCTCTGAAACAACCACAGCAAGAAAACCCTGTTAAAGACTCAGCTACAATAATTCTGTTACTAATATTACGTGTTTACATGTGAAAAACTGCGTGTAAATACAAACATTAAACCAAGAACAGAACTGGAAGAAATGTCTGCGGATGACAGCGCAGTCACGCCTAGACACTGCACTGTCAGTTATTAATTGAACACTAACTACTGTTTTTTTATAAACAAAATGACACTGACTCCAAATTTGAGGGCCTAACCAAACATAACATGTTCACTCACCGATCACACTCGCAGGCCGTGTTCGCAGGTCCCACACTAGTACACGACCGTCCTATTAACACAACACCATTCCACATAGAATTCTACATTTCCATATGTCCACGAGGAGTCAACAGCCCAAGACACACAACTGGTTTAGCGGGTGATACATCATACATGCATTTCCTTCTGGTCTGGTTCTCAACTTGTATATCCTTTGACGCCCACTGTTACCAAATGGGTAGCTACAAAGCATCCTGTGCCCGACTGGGTTAAGTCGTTTGTAATTTTAGACATTCGGACACTGACGCTTAGCCCTGAGTGTCAGAGTGCCCGGATGTCAAAAATTACAAATGACGGCTTAACCCGGTCTGGCACAGGAAGCTTTATAGCTGTAACCATATGGCAGCAGTGGGCATCAAATGGTTATCTCTACTAGATATTTAGCAGTTCCGCTTCTTTACGTCAATGCATTCATATCTGATAAGCCATCTCACTGTGTCACCATCTACATTCAAGCAGTGTAATACTGTAATCAGACACAACCAAATGCACAGTTAGAGATCTATTAGACGAGACGTAAATGTAATAACAAACTATTTACAGTGACAACAGCAAAAGGCACCTGTGAGCATGAGGCAAATATATCAGCATTTGACGGATGGAACGCAGATGACCAGACGATGTCATAGTGTGCTACACAGACATGTCATCGGCTCATTTGCAACAAAATAAGAAAAAATCTACGAGTAATTACAGGACGGTGAAAAAGGTTCGATGATAAAAATATAATCGTACTAACAGCACACCACCAGTTCTGCTATATTTGGTATTACCAATTTACCATGAGCCAAGGTAATTTTTATCAATCAGTTGCAACTGCAACAGCTGATCTACTGCAAAATATCCACTGTTAACTAACACGATGCATCTCATTTGCAACTGACCATGAAAACTGCTAATATTTACAGCTTTTAAAATCCGTTTTGTTGAATATATTATTAACTGCATAAACTATCAGTTTATGAACAATTAACCACTATAGTTTACTGTCATAGATTATTGTCATCAGTGGTGCTAAAACTACCAGCAATTTTTAGGCAAAAACGGGATGAGAAAAACTCTATGTAACCTTAAGATAAGTAACAAAACTCTGACTCTTTGACTATTGCAATACACTACATACAGTTAGGTTCTGAGCAGTACTAAGCACCATGTCTAGTTTACATTCACACTAAATCTCAATAACATTCAAGTATGCACAGTTGCACACTGCCAGAGAGCATTGACTCAGACAATATAACTGAGATATGATCAAGTACACAATGTGACTGACTAATAATAACCTCTGAAGACGGACACAGGCAGAAACTCCTCAACGTCCCACACAACCACTCTACAAACAGATCCACATCATACATGCACAGTGTCATTAGCCAACAAGTCGCTAGAACAAGACGGTGCAACTGTCAGGACTCTGACACAACTGACCACCCACCACACATTGGCTGATGAGCAGTGATTACCTTGACAACTATTCTGCTGGCCTACAGTAAAGCTCTGTAGTACAATGTCTGGTGGTGGCCTGGCTCAGCGGTAGCTCGATCAACGTAGTTACTCTATGCCAGGCCCGGTTAATACTTTGATGGGTGACCATCTGTGGGCGGGTAATCTATCTTGGTATGTAACCATCCACCTTCTTCTTCTTCTTTTCCGATAATGCACATTCCTCAGAGTTGAGTAATGTCGTGCACGCACCTAGGTCGACTCAGCCTTCCATCCCTCCTGGTTAGGTAAATCGAGTACAAGCCTTCACTGGCTGGAGTTAAGGCGGGGTGCGTTCGCTTGTGTCTTGTGGCAGGTAATACTGTGTGATCCATATGGCAAGCAACACCCCGTAGTTCTGAGACGGATTTCCATAAGAACTTATCACTGCTGTAAGCTGTTATGCACTGTATGGGAGATGACCACCAAGATGGACGTCTACTCTACAGGAGACATCCCTCATATAATCATTCTGTTAATTAGCACCAACAGATTTAGGCAGTACCATAAAGCAAAGTTCACAAATTCTGACTAACCACTTACTATTATCGCCTGGCTAGCCCACTTAGATCAGATACAGGCTGGGCTTTGAGACACTGCTGGCCTAGCTAAGGGACAGGGAGGGCATGGACCAGGGGCAGGGTAGACTTGCAATGGGAGGAGACGGAGAGAGATATGCTGCTAATTTAGCCGCATGTCTGTTTATATGTATGAAATGGAAAAGTTTACATTTGGTTGATTTCACGATACATGTATAACAATCCAAGTGAAATCAATAACATTTTTAGTTGTCAGTTTTCATACGATAGTGAAGCAATATACTGCAGGCGAGGTGTTAGATTTCTTGCAAATACGGTGGTGTAAGAATTTTGAGAGTAATTCACATTCACCAACGTAAGTTACTGGAACAAAGCAATAGTTCACTGAACATGCAATCCAAATTGTACACATTTGTAATGCGTTTAGTCACGCAGCTGTTGAATAATCACTCACGTTTTGTCGTAACTCGTCGAGACGAACTTTGTCACTGATGAGCTGACGGACAAAGATGAAACTACATTATCATGTTCCACTGGTTTGGCTACAGATCCAAGGCAATCTTTCTCTTCTGACAGTTCCCACAGTTCAACAGCTCCTAAAATTGAACAAGCACCGCTAGGATTATGTAGTGCCAACCTGCCAATGGCAGACGTCAGTCTCCAGAGTGGAGGATTCTGAGCCATGTCGATTGCTTCATTCAGGAAGAGGTTATTGGATTTCAGTATTTTCACATCCTGCTAGATAGTCTTCATCCACGTAGTATGAGGGCATCCTGGTGGTCTCCTCCAATTCTCAAAGGGGAAAGCTGTTAAGATTTTGGCATCTGTATCATCAAACATTCACGCAATGTGGTCGAACAGGGAGAAGTGCCATGCTTGGTCAACAGCTGAAAGGTGTGGTCGCTTGGCTGTTGGTCTCATATCATCCTTCCCCACACAGTAGTACCATGTGATTCCTAACAACTTTCGCGGTACACCATTGGTCGAGAGTATCAATCCTGTGTGCATCTCTCTTGGTAACTGGCCAACACCCAGAGCCATGCAGCAAGATGGGTAGAATATAAATATTATACAGATTCACAGCTTGGTCTGTCTGCAACTTGTGTTAATTCTGGCACTATTAACATATTCAACAAGCTCTGTTAGAGCTGGAACCGAAAACTGTGAATTAGACATTGCATTGTATTGATACTAGGCTATATTAGATATTGTATTTCTTTTAAGATCATAGGTTATATATGGCTATGCCTGTGCCTAATCAAGCCACTGATGTCGTTGACATTGATGGTATTGGTGAATCTTGTAAAATGGAGATTCTTGACTTGACAAGATCTGCAGAAGAGCAACTGATAATGTTACAAAACACAGAGAACTGCTCAGTGCTCAGTCAACAATTTACAGTAAACTCAGCTGAGTGGCATGACGTCATCTACACAGTTCAGTTCAGTTCTCAGAGCATAAACAGTCATCGCATTCAACAGCAGTATTTGACACACATTTACATACGCATAGACATGATCAAAATCAAAATCATACAGCTAAATTAGGTCATGGCGAGCAAGCAAATATGTATTCCATTCTGCAAGATTCATATATCTATCTACTCCATATATCAATGGTTGTTCTCATACAAGACACAGCAACAATCAGTGACCATGTATTCAGGAATTTGAAAAGCAGGCCATCC
>Ga0056129_1000585_pt1 | contig 10098 bp, 7 predicted proteins | sample WorMetLIZISLAND1_FD_71118 | JGI IMG/M metagenome (GOLD analysis project Ga0056129, IMG submission 71118) | Marine gutless worms symbiont microbial communities from Max Planck institute for Marine Microbiology, Germany - Olavius loisae LIZARD... ...
GGGAATGATTTCGCGTGGGCATAACTAGAATTGAATCGAATCGAAATCGATCGAAAATCGAAATTTGGAAATCGTATCATCACTAGATGTCGTTGTTTCAGTATTTTTTTATCAGATGCCAAGAAACTCTTTACAGATTCCCTTTGGAGAACTGGAGGAGACCACCAGGACACTTTAGTACTAGATGGATGAAGACTATGCAGCAAGACCTGAAATCCAATAACCTCTCCCTGAATGAAGCAGTTGATGTGGCTCAAAATATTCCACTCTGGGGACTGATGTCTATGTTTAGCGCTGTGCAATCCTAGTGATGCATGCCAGAATAGAAGAGGAATATCTGGAGAATGTTACGTGATAATCTTTTGAGTCGCGTGTTTTAGCAATGGATTATTGAAGTCATGGCTAGCAGTGACAACTGGCTTTTAGTTTGAAATGTGCATGCTGAAGTTTTTATGCATTGTGCCTATTTGTGCAAGTGTAAATTGGCTGCTATGCTGTTTTTACCTTTTTGCTGCCTACCAGTTTTTAAGTCTGAATGTAGCCTACTGGTGTGAATAATAGAAGTTGTATAGGACCGTTGTGTGTGTGTGTATGTGCAGTGTCGTAGTAATGAAACGCGGTCCAGTCGTTGAGGCAGACAAAACGTTTTCTGCACAGCTGCGACTGTTGAACTTTAGCGACGGATCACCATACGAAACACTGCATGCAATCATCAGCAATGCCGTGGCACCGTATTTCAAATCATTTCTCAGAGTTACCGGCAAAGCCGATCGGTAACTTGGCCCATATTGTCATTTCGGATTATCTGAATGTTATTGATGCTGACGTAATTGTCTAACTTCAGTAGAGAATGATAGAGAATTTGCTTGTATGTTGAGATTATTGCTTTGACTCACTGAGTGATCTTACGAGATTTTTGAGCAGCAAAAGGTTGGAAATTTTCGTAATACATGCTTCTTTTACAAGACTGAATGGTTTCTGTGTACAGACTGACTAGTTTAATTGCAACATCAGGAGAAGTGAATGAATTGAAAGGACTTAAGTAGCGAAACTACAATGAGGAAGGTGATATAATGCAGCAGAAGCTTTTGTTGTTTTAGTTGAGACGATATGATAGTAGTTATTAACAGATGCTGACAAGTCATCAGCATAGACTAAAATGTAGTAGATGCAGAGTATTTTCCAGTGGTTAGCAAAAATTAAAGGTTAGGTGCATTGCCTCTTAATGATCCTATTCATTGTGTTGTTGCTTGTGTATTCAACTTGGTACAGTTGGGAAGTGTAGTGATGCCAGACGAGTGGTGATACTGTGTGATTGTACACTGTTGTAGGGATGGTGACAAGATGGCACCGTCAGTGGAAAAGAAGATGGAAGAGCTGGAGATCGGCCTACTGCACCTTCAGCAGAACATCGACATACCGGAGATCACTCTGACCGTTCATCCAGTTGTGTCGTCGGTAATTAAGAAATGTACCGAAGAAGGAACGAAGCCGAAGGTTTCTGACTTCGGTGATCGCGTTGAGGATGCGACGTTTCTGAATGCTCTTCAGAGCGGTGTGAACAGATGGATACGTGAGATTCAAAAGGTTTGTTTCTTTATCTCGCATTGCTTTACAAGGCATTACACATGGTTTTATTTTTAAATTCAAAGTTCATCTTGTAAAATTTGATTTTTTTTTTGGAAGTTTGGATGCAGCAGGCTGGATGGGAAAGGCAGAGCTGTTGCTGGTGGCATCTTGACTGTGATAATTGGTTGCTTCACGATAGCAGTTTAGGTGACGAACTTCAAAGCTCCGCTGGCAGCAGTCACATTGACATTGGCGTGGGGCTGTTAGAGGTCCACGTTTGTGGCTTGTCACTGATTGTTAGACGCAGCAGCCTCGCTTGCTGCATCATCTAATAAATGCCGTCACTGCCACTGAGTGGGGGTCGGAAGGTAGTTAGCTTATAGACTAGAATGTACTAGACAAGACTATACTACGTGCTAGATTACGTGCTTCATGTAGTGTCAAGATGTGGTCTAACACGTGCACACCCTGTGGGTGACCAATGCAAACGAGCTAACATCGCTGTGCCTTCTTGGCATGACTGTGAATGTGAAGTGTTGAAAACAAATATTGAATGTCAGCAAATCGAATTCCAATTCAATTATTTTTCGAACTTCGAAAATTTAAACTGCATTTACATGCCTACAAGGCATTGTCATTATTGTTTTCACTGCCAGTAATTTACTGTTATCATTCATGGCCTTGACGAATTCCATAAAACCAACAGTTCAATAACAGTTACTGACTGCAAGTTGGAAGTCATTGAAGCCAGTGTTGTCGATCTTTTGAAAACTTGACCTGTGACGGAAGTCCCAGAGATGATTGTGATTGCATGCTGAATGGGTCAGGTGACGAAGCTAGACCGTGACCCGTCGTCCGGCACAGCTCTGCAGGAAATCAGCTTCTGGCTCAGCTTAGAGCGAGCGCTGCAGAGGATTCAAGAGAAACGTGATAGCGTCGAGGTTACGCTTACACTGGATGTGTTAAAACATGGAAAACGCTTTCATGCAACAGTGAGCTTCGACACAGATACTGGTGAGATTAGCGGCCATATATACATTGCCTTGCTGTTTCGTAACTTCCTCTAGAATTTATTGTCTGTGTGTATTGAAGTTTTTGTTTGCGGCAGTGACATTATGGAAGAGAATCAGAGTATCATATTTTTTTGATGTGACTATGTCAGTTGGATATCTTTGCATCTGTGTATTAAAAAGCATTTTATTCCAGAAATTGACTTTTAAACTGTAATCATTTGCTTCATTTATGCGATCTCTTATAAGTTTTACCCTGTTTACTATGAGGCTGTCCCTAGTAAGGCACATTAAGTGTTGCACTATGTCTGTTTGTCTGTCTGTCCTGTGCAATTTGTTTACTCAAAATTGGAGAGTCATAGAAAGCTCAAATTTGGTGGGTTGATTACCCTTGCCACGAGTAACTAGGGTGGTAAACTGTGTTTAATGCAACAGGGCTGAAGCCGGCTCTGAGTATGGTCGCTGATTATAACACAATGATGAAAGATTTCCCACTGAACGACCTGCTGTCGGCTGCCGAGCTGGAACGCATTCGCGGCTCACTCGTTGCAATATTTGCACACCTGAAGAAGATCCGTGGCACCAAGTATCCAATACAGCGTGCTCTGAGGCTTGTCGAGGCAATCAGTCGCGACCTGAGCAACCTAATGCTCAAAGTCCTTGGCACCCGTCGTCTCATGCATATACCATTCGATGAATTTGAAAAGGTTTGTCTATGCCATGAGATCCTCTTGTTATTGAGTTAGTGATTTATGTGCAGAGAAGTCTGACTGATATGTTGACCTGTCATCCATCAACGGGACAAACTTCATACTACCTGTATTTTATAAATGTGCTTATTACTCGGATTTTAAAACCAGTTTGTCTGTGCTATTGCAAATAATTAATTTATTGGTTCTTGAGCCTTATTGTCAGTGGACTTATCTAAAATCTGCCTACTTGAAAATTTCAAATGATGATATCTCTGGAAGGAACGGGTCATCAGATTGACTTCGTGTTTGATTCTAGTGTACGGTAGGGTTTTCGTGGACGGCGGATCGAATGGATCTACTTACGGTTGCACCAAATCCAAGATTCTTGGAAATTCCAAATGACGATATGTCTGTTCTAGCTGCCTTATTGTCAGCAGAGAGTGAACCTCATCGTATACCGGCTTGTATGAATGAGTAGCATGTTCTGTATACTATACCATCCAAAGTTTTATTTTTGATATATTTCAATTACACTTGTTTTAGTTACGTTGTAAATCTAATAATTAGAGCAAAGATGGTAATATTGAGTGCTATGTATTTCTGTTTTCATGTATTGTTGATGTCAGCACTGTGGTGCTGTTGTTGGTATGCCTAATCTATGGTTTGCTTACATGATGGGAAGATTAAATATTCTGAAAATTCCCGCACAGTTTGATGTCATTCCGATGCACTGAGAGGCATAGTAGCATGATTGGCTGACTGACTGACTGAGCAGTCATACATGCATCGGGGTGTGCATGGTAAGTATGAAGTGAGTAATACGTTATTTATACAGCACATCATTGTAAAACCTCTAATGTGCTGGATGCTTCAGTGCGTTGAAAACAGGTGCATCTTAAACAGATGATTGAAGCTGTGTCTGCCAATGTTATATCATGTAAACTGTCAGATAGCAAGTTCAGACGGACGGACCAGCCACAGAGGAAGCCCGTCAGTGAGACATACTGCTGTAGCTGTGTGCTAGGGACGTGAAGTGTCTGTGTGGTGTACAGGTGATGGGCAGTTGTTTTGAGATCTTTACGACGTGGGACGACGAATACGACAAGCTTCAGGGTCTACTGAGAGATCTCGTCAAGAAGAAGAAAGAAGACATGAAGATGGCGTGGAAAGTCAATCCTGCACACAAGCGTCTGCAGGCTCGCCTCGACCAGATGAGGAAGTGAGTTCACTCACTGTACCAGTTACCCAAGGCTGGAATAGTTTAATATTGGACTCTTGACATGTGGTGCACTGTGAATTGTGAGGCAGTGTGCAATGATTAACGCTCGACCCTTAAGAAAGCCAGTAGAGCTGAGTAGTAGTTGTCATTGATTGTGATTATCATCTATTTATTGGTCATATTTGGTGGATGCAATGCCCATGTTCAATGCATTAAGAGATGTTTTTGCATTGGCAACAGTGGCATAATGGGATACTAAAAATAGTATCATGTCATTGAATTGTTACAACGTTATCACAAATTCTGAATCTGCATCAGCTGTATCAGCTGTTTAAACCATGTGCTGTCTGGGTCGACCTTTGAATCTGGACACGTTCATTTGTTATCCCGCTGGTTCGTGACCCATACAGCCACACAACACTGAATGGGCCACACGATCACTTACATTCAACGTGGGTCTCACTACTTGTGGACAGTAGTTTATGGGTAACCATGGACTGTGGCCCAGTTGATTACTAATCGTTTCCTGTTGACCTAGCCATGGGGGCCAGGCATTGTTAGAGACTAAGTTAGGCCTATAATGCGATAGCAAGGAGGAAGTGGACCTCACTCGACACATTCTAAAGTCCTTGACCTACGTAGTGGGAACTGCTAATGGTAGCATTTAATTTCTCTTGATTGATGTGGTATTAAGTTGTACCTATCGAGCCCTTATATTTCCCTCGGACATGAAGACACTGTGGTTGGTGTTATTATCATGAAGTTGTGTCAATTGGCAGGTTCCGTCGTCAGCACGAGCAGCTGCGTCAGGTGATCGTCCGTGTCTTGCGTCCTGCGGTGACATCGGGCACACCCGGTGCTTTTGATTCTCAGTCTTCCACTGAGCCGTTGGCCATTGAACCAGCTGACAGCAACTCCATTGATGTATGCATTCCACAGATTTCATATCACTGTCATTTGATACACGAACTGTCAGACTAGTCTCATAGCCTAGTTGTGCAGCCACTGCTGCCCAAATGACTTCTGCTGATTTGCGTCTATGACCTGTCTGAAAATTTGCTCAGTAGCAGTAAATATATGTTAGACATTGTTTGTGTTGACAATGTAGCTTTTCTCCTGAAAATATTACTTATGACATGAGTAAAGATAAGGGTGTACTGTGGCTACAGTCCCACCGCCGTTCAGGCCTAGCGACCCTGAGCCGTCCCCTAGGCACCCCATATTATTGTAGACTAGGGGACTTGCTGTGCTTATTTTGTGTATATCGTTTTTGTGTGTGTGCATTATTGTCTATGTATATCTGTATTTCGTTGTTTTCGTTGTTTTCTTTCTCTCTTGTAGCATCTCCTTCAGTACTTTGATACTGTTGGTTGGGTCCTTTGACCTGTAAAAACCGTCTCCCGTATAACCTATACTGTGTTGGTGGGGACGTAAAACACTGCTCACTCACTTGGCGACCCTGCCCTCTGTGGGAGCCGTCCCCTAGTCACCCCACAGTACTAGTGTAGACTAGCAGACTTGCTGTGTTTTGTATGTGTGTCTCTTTATTGTTTTGTTGTATTTTGTGTTGTTTGCTTTTTCTGGGTTTTCTTTACTTTTGTGGCCTTTTTCCTTCAGTACTTTGATACTGTTGGTTGGGTCTTTTGACCCGTAAAACTGTCTGCCAGGTAACCTATACTGTGTTGGTGGAGACGTTAAACCCTGCTCACTCAATCGATCGAGTAGAGATAAATGGACATTTTTGTGAGTTGTCGACATGCTGCTGCTGCAGGAGGTAAACATGGCGTATGACATTGTCAAAGAGGTGGACTGCTTGGATGTCACAAAGGAAGGCACTGAAGCGTGGGATGCTGCTTGCAAGCGGTACCTTCCGAACTTGTTTGTATGTTGTGAGATACATGCACAGCCTGTTGAGGGCGTTTGTTATTGTTATTTGCTAATGTTACACTATATTGCAAGTATTTTCGGTCGAGAAAAATAAATATCAGAAAATTCATGCAAATTTTATTGCAGTTGACTGTAACTTGTGCCCCGTGAGGCATGGGAGCGTTGTAGAATAAGCCCACCTCATTTCCTGGCCGAGTGTCGTATGAGGCGACTAAACCAGGCTAGTTTTGTTCTGCTGTATTTTGCGTTGTTTGCTTTTTCTGGGTTGTGTTTACTTTTTGTTGTGTGTATGTTTTTAATTTGTCTTCTGTCCTGTATTTTCCAGCGTGTACCAACGTGAATGGCACTGTATAGCCTGATTGTGCTGATGTGCCGTTAAGAATCTACTCACTCACTCACTCACTCACTCACTGATACTTGTGGATATATAATTGTGTGTGGAGTAGAAATCCAGTGTTGTTGAATCTTGTTGAGGAGTTTGAAGAAAGAAGAGGCTGAGAGAGATGTCATACTGACTGTGTATGTCAGACTGTGTAGAGACATGGTAATATCCAGTATGGCTGTCTGATGGCAGCTTTAACACGAGAGACTACAGATTATGAAGTGACAACAGTTCGTTATAGTTGATCATTGTGTCACTTCGTGAGGAAGACTAATGGTATGTATGTTTCTTGGTCGACAGATACGAGGAGCGTATTGATCGCGTGGAGACGCGCATCACGGCTCGTCTCAGAGACCAGCTTGGCACTGCACGTAACGCTAACGAGATGTTTCGAATCTTCTCGCGCTTCAACGCTCTGTTCGTTCGACCACACATCCGAGGAGCAATACGCGAATACCAGACGCAGTTGATACAGCGCGTGAAGGACGACATTGAATCTCTTCACGAGAAGTTCAAGGTCTTGCCGGCTCTCTGCATTCTGCTTCAATTCAGTGTTTTTAATCTGTCAGTCATTGCATATTTGAAGTCATTCAGTGTAAACAGCCGACTTTGGAACTTTAGTAGTTGTGCGTATTTTCTGGTTGGTGATGCTAGAAATGTATTTTTCAGTTTGCACACAGTACTGCACACACACGGCAACGTTTTTTTAGTGATAATCTGGGTTGGCCAGTACCAGAAAGGATCAGATGGGATGTGGATATAATGGTGAAGTTACCATATCATGGTACACTCACTGGTGGGTCATGTAGGTGAAATGGAGAACTTTGAACTTTTTGTGGGGAGCTTCTATAAATGAGAAATTTCATTAATTGTTGCACATGTCAGCCATGCATCTTTAGAGGTCAATGCATCAGGCGGAGAGAACTGGAAATGGCATGAAATTTTGTCATGCTTGGAGAATGGTTGTGTCGTTTGTTGCCTTCAGGTGCAGTATCCGAACAGCAACGCGTCTCAGATAAGCCGCGTGCGTGATCTGCCTCCTCTGGCTGGCTCAATCATATGGGCGAGGCAGATTGAGCGACAGCTGAATGCGTACATGCGGCGTGTCGAGGCCGTGCTTGGCAAAGGCTGGGAGAGCCATGTCGATGGACAGAAACTGAAGGCCGATGGAGACAGCTTCCGACTGAAACTGAACACACAAGAACTGTTTGAAGACTGGTGCAGAAAGGTCAGTCAATATCCCATGTCATGTGCTGTAACTCACTCAACTCACACTAGCAGTACTCTCTTCTCTTATCCATAAATTTTATTACCATTCTATTGCTCAGAATATCTTACTACAACCTTGATGTATTCTGTGCTTTTTTTATTAATTTTCAGATTAGTATTTTTTCCGACCCATCATTGTCGTCTGTACTTTATTGTGCCATTTCTTGGTGTATAAAAAGGCTTCATAAGCTGTCCTAATACGGTCTGCATTTTGCTGATCAACTGAGAAGAACATAAAATGTTTTCATTGTATGACTTGCCTACTGTATGCATCAGTAATCGATGTAGTCTGTGGGTTTGTTAATGTTTTCATGCCTGTTTGATCATATTGTGACAGGTACAAGCTAAGCAGTTGGCCGTGGCAGGCAGAATATTCAGCATTGAGAGCGTCAGATCGTGTCATCCGGGAAAAGGTAACATTCTGAGACTGAAAGTGAACTTCATGCCGGAGATCATTACACTTGCCAAGGAGGTCAGTCAACCACTGACAACGTTGTCACTTTTAGTTCATAGTTTTGTCTGGCTGAGTTTATTTGATGTCATTTTTGATAGACGTCATATCCCCAACAAAGGCCGCCTAACACACTTCCCCTTAATTAGTGGGAGTGTGACGACTGGTTGTTGCCAGTGAACCTGACTAATATCGTATGACACAGCCAAACAGTTAGAATATTGATATTACAGGTATGAAACGTTATGGGTTTGGGGCCCCACCCCAGGGGTGGGGGTGTTTAGGCAGGGTGAACCATACGTAATGATGTACCTGCCCTGAGGAGTCAATGTATCAAATTTTCAATATGTTGGTTCTGTGGTGCGCAGCCCCTTGGGTGGTGTGGTCAACCCCTAAAATTCTTTGCCTGGTTATGTTACGTCAAAATGACAAATTTTGTACCATAGCTACAATGGCTGGAGTGGAGAGATCACGGATATGAAAAACTTGAGGATACTGGGTGCCCGTCCATTTGGGTTAGAGGTGGGTATGATGCTCTAAAAACCTTCCCCTGATCCTGACTTCTTACTGTGCTAAATTTGGTAGCTCTGCTACAGTGTCACCAAGAAGGTTGTTGTTTGGGCACACCCTTTCCGAGGGGAGATTTGGGCATAAAATTTTATTGTTTCTAAGTTTGACCAATATGAGCTTACACATTAAAAAGTATCATCTTGATCGGTCCACAACTGTTTGAGGTATTCTGCACATAAGTGAATGAACGAACAAATAAAGGTAATAATCGCATTATGCTCTAACTTTGTGAGCGATAACAAGAAGGCATACTGTTGTTGTAGGTGCGTAACCTGAAGTGGCTGGGTTTCCGTGTGCCGTTGGCAATCGTGAACAAAGCTCACACTGCCAATCAGATCTACCCGTTTGCCGTCTCACTGATTGAAAGTGTCAGAATGTATGAGCGCACCTGTATCAAGGTATTGTACTTTACTTCAGCTCACCTGGCTCGTACACCTGAATGTAATCACACGTGTGTCGGGGCTAAATGTCAGGTGCAGTGGGCAGTCATTGTGGTGCCAGTTAGTGCCAGTTGCTGTCATGCTGGACTGTAGTTGCAGTGGTGGTGATGAAATTTATCTGACTCCATGCAGTAGGCATCACAACAAAGTTATGTAGCTTGCACGCTGGTTGCATACGTCCAGTCATTGCAATGAGTTTGTGAGGCATTATATGCAGAGTATTTTAGATATTGGCTATCAGGAGGTTTATAACAGTTGAAATAACCTCTAAGGGTCGTCGAGGATAACATGGTTCAATGAAGCACATTAGTATCTATTGATCTTCTGTAGTAATTTGTCGTCATGATTTGTGTCATTTCCAAGATACAGAGACTTCTTGGCAGAAAACCACTAATTTTTCATACTTGATTATATATTTGTGGAGCATATCCTGTGGTAAAAGTGTGTAATGTTTTTCTTCAAATAATAAGCTCTTGTTAGACTACACTGAATGCAGGTTGGGGGTACCGCGGCGGCAGCCCCACCGCCGTTCAGGCCTAGCGACCCTGCCCTCTGAGGGAGCTGTCCCCTAGTCACCCCATATTAGTGTAGACTAGGGGACTTGCTGTG
>Ga0056129_1000587_pt1 | contig 10095 bp, 9 predicted proteins | sample WorMetLIZISLAND1_FD_71118 | JGI IMG/M metagenome (GOLD analysis project Ga0056129, IMG submission 71118) | Marine gutless worms symbiont microbial communities from Max Planck institute for Marine Microbiology, Germany - Olavius loisae LIZARD... ...
CCGTTAGTACGGTCGGCTAAAAATTAACCAAAAATATAAAAAATAAAATAAATAAAATATAAAAAATACACAAAATACATCATTGCAACAATCTCCACAAAATTTCCAGTGAAAAACTCCTGAAAGCAATAGCCAACTCCGTGGCAGAACACAGTGACAGTTGAGTGAGCACTGTAATTAACAGAGCGACGAGCAATTGCACTGTGTACTCACAAACACCTGTTTCGTGGCCATTTTTACAGGTTTTTGGCCTGAAAAAAAAACAGCCAAAAAACAATGTTTGTAAGTACGCAATGCAACTGCTCATCACTCTGTTAATTACAGCGCCGGTGACCAACCACAACAATAATGCTGGACTAACATGATATCAATCCTCTATCACTGCCCGTATCAACAGATGTGTCAATGACACATGCCTGCAAGTCAACACAGAACACAAGCACAGACCTCCTCCTTGAGGTGAACAATTTCACGCTCGGCAAGCACCAGACGCTGTTGAAGGTTGGTGAAATCAACCTCGGCTGATAAACGCGTCTCCTCGGACTTGGTGAGCTAGGTTCATCATCATGCCACACAACGACGACCATTTCACATCAATACTACTACCAGCATTAGCAGTGTTATCCAGTCTCTCATGCAATGAAGTCACCAGGCCCTTAACCCTTTGACACCCACTGTTGCCATATGGAAACACAGCGATAAAGCATCCTGTGCCAGACCAGCTTCAGCTGTCATTTGTAATTTTTGACATCCGGGCACTCTGACATCCAGCCCTGGTAACTCGTACATGTATACAGACCCGTATTATTGTGAACGGCTGCTATTGGAGTACATACAAACTCGTCTTTACAATAACGCGTACACGGGTACCCCGACTCGCACTCGTAGCAATGTGAACCAAGCCTTACAAATACTCTTACATACTTACAAACGCTAGTTATAAAGGTTAGTCAAACGCCATTTATACCCGTGATGACTATGTTTACCTGTCTACTGAAACAATGACTCACCTTGACATTAAGAACATCAGTATGAGCCACGTATTCAGCCAGTTCAGTCTTCAGCTTGTTAACTTCCAGGATCAATGAAGACTTTGTTGATTCCAGTTTACGATTTGCCTCCAACAGTCTTTCATCTCCACATATCCTGCCACATGAAAAACAACTACGTCTTTCACATGCTGATGTTGAACTGTTTCACCAGTGACACAAATGATAAAGATTAGAATTACCAGTAGTGTTGAGTTATATCAGTTACATTAATTCAAAACAGTCTCTCTCTCCGCATTATACACATTACAAGAGAACTGTGTTTTCAAAGGCTAAATGGCCGTCCTCGTGGGTCATAGTACCACGGCAGTGACGACACAGATAGTCAAAGACAGGCAGTCAAAAACAGGCATAGTGAGACACGAGACAGACAGGCAAAGATAGGGAGATTGGATTGGATAGAGCAGTGTTTTACGTCCCCGCTTGATTGATTGAGCAGGGTTTTACGTCTGCACCAACACAATATAGGTTATAAGGCCGACGGTTTTTACAGGTCTGATAACCAACAGTGTCAAAGCACTGAAGGAGGATGGTTAGTCATCCAGACAGGCCTCAGTCTAACCAGGCTCAGCTCACCGTGTTACAATACTACAAGATGCATGCAGATATTATACAAGAAAATAATCTAACCCACACAAAGTAACCTAAACACAGTGAGTGAACACAGTGAGATGAAGCCAAATCTGGCAGACAGAACCTGTGAGCTGCTCAAATGACTGTGCAACTACAGAAAGCTACACAAGAAAACTACTAGAGAGCAGTTAACCAACACAGTATAGGTTATACGGGGAGATGGGCAAAGATAGGAAGAGAGAAAGAGAAAAAACTGTGGCAGTGTCAAAGCAAGACAGAGACAGAGACTGACAGACCGAAGCTGTTTCTCGCTGTCCACCAAATCCTGCATTTTCCTGATGTCAGCCTCAAGTGCCTCGTTAGCCTTCTTCAGTGATGTCCTGACAACATTCAACCAACGCTCAGCAATACATCGCCTCTATCATTACAGCTGTGTCAAAGACATCAATAATGTATCAGTCACAGTCATCATCATCATCATCGTCATGCTACTTACTCGCTGGCAGTCAGTCGTCTGACGTCCTCTCCTTGACGTCTGATGGCCTGCTCCATGTCTGATATCTGACTCTCCAGCTCCGCACTCAACTCTTCCGTATGAAGCAACTTCTGCACATCACCGAAACAGTCACAGCCAATGAGCGACTACCGCTGCATAGACATCTTAACTGCCTGAGAAAAGCAAAAAAAACAACTCTCAACATAAATCGCTACGTGACCAAAGGTAATATTAACGAGACGGCAACATTAAACCAAATATTATATGAAATACTACATTACACAGACACACTAACCGTTTGGCATTCCGACAGGTCCTGCCTGGCAAGTCTCAATTCAGAAGCCAGACGATTCTTTTCATCGATGGTAATTCGGAGCTTCTGGTCTGCAGCAGTCTAACACACACAAGACACATCCTCGTCAATGCAACACAGTATATACCGTCAATCATGTAGATCTACAGTGAAGTCGTGCTGCTCAGCTGTTAGAGATATTTCTTAAGTAAAGGTTAACGGTGTCTTGCACTGCACCAACATAGCTTGCTGTGAGCTAACCCTAGGTTTGTTGACCGAGCGCTAAAAATAGCAGAGCCGGCGTATTGCTTGTAACAACATATTCCATTGGCTAGTCACTGGTCATGTGAGTGGTTGTCATAGACAACATGCGTTGAGTGTAAAACTGTAAACAGTGGGCATCAATGGCAGATAACAGTGGCAGCAGACCAAGCAACCACACTATGCATCCAAAGGTCACAGAGGCCAGCACCGAGGTAATTAATTACGTCTTCGAGAAGTCGTGAATGAAAAATGCGATTTTTTCAGATGCTAATGTAGTTGTATGGTTCTGTCATCAAGCAGGCATTACTTTGACAATCATCGTAGAACTGCTTCTCATCGTATTTATCAAAACTTAATCAAACTGATCGAATTAAAACAACCAATTGGCGAGTCCGCCATTTTTACTATAATGGATAAGCAGCAAAAAACTGACGGTCGATTGAAGTTAACCAAGGGTTAACTCTTCACTGGTGATCGTGCAATGTATTTCTAGTTAAAGTTCAATTAAACTCCAGAGATAACCTTAGGTTAATTTTAACAGAGGTTGGTGCAACCAGCCCTCAGCGGTTTAAGCCGGTAAGCAAACAGTTGAGTTCGCTGGGCTGGCAAATATGTAACATTAATTAAGATGAAAGTGTACAACTATGTGTATGTGAGGTATAGAAGCACCAGTCTGTGGTCTGCTTGAAACTAGTCAGTCTGCTGCAGAATACACTGTCATGAAACTGCCAAACTTATTCTCATGTTACCGACGTGTAATAGTTCAAATGTGCATGAAAATAAAATCTCACATCTGTGGACTTCGCTGCCGGTTTATGGCCTCCTTCAAGTCGACTACGTAAACCCTGGTTCTCCGACTCCAGCACGGAGCATTTACGCTCCAGTTCAGCACACTGTCAGCATAAACAACTGCACTGCAATATAGAATTACAGGCAACTGAGTCTGTCATCTACATTCTAAAACATGTGACAAACTGTGAGAGCCTTCAGCATTATGAACAACAGTGAGCACACAGTCGTGAAGAAGCTAAGTTATCAACTCGCAGTTTATACGTTTTATTTTTCTTACTTTTTTGCACGACCAACACTGGCATGCCACTACACACTACACTCAAGACTATCGACTTCACTATTCTGAACGACAGCAACTACCTCTGCTGCATTTTTCCACAACCACTCCATCTCTCATTGAAGCAAACCTGTAAGATTTCTGGCACAGAACTTTTGGTGAAACCAGATAACACGAGAATGATTGATTAAGCATGGTTCAACATCTCCACCAACACAATATAGGTTATACGGGCGACGATTTTTACAGGTCAGAAGACCCAACCAACCGTATCAAAGTAATGAAGGACTGATGAGTCAACTAAAATAGTCATCTAGAATACACAATTAACAGAAAAAATACAATATGGACACATATAAATACAAAACACAGCAAATCCCCTAGTCCACAATAATATGGGGTGACTAGGGGATGGCTCCCACAGAGGGCAGGGTTGCCAGGCCCAAACGGCGGTAGGACTGCCGCCACGGTATCCCGATAGATAACACGAGAAAAGCACTGGCTATTGCTACATGCTGTACTGCAATGCCGGCGACACACGCTCAAGAAACTAATAAGGTGGTACCAGAATCTGGTACAAGTCATCTTGTACCAAACACTTGCGAGTGTGTCGGTCAATCTGGTACAAGTATTTTTCTGGTACAAGTTTTTTACACAACTGAGCACAGCCCTATACCAGGACAGAAACTGTCCGGCACGTGCCACAAACCGTGCAACGTGATTGGCCGGAGAGTTGTTTTGGTGCAAGAAACTGTGACAAACATGCGACAAATTTTTCGTGCAAGCTTCTGGTACAAGTTTCTTGAGCGTGTGTCGCCGCCATAAGGCTCTGAAGAAGACTCACTTGTGAGTTGACTGAGTCGGCCGACATCTTGTGCTGCGCTAATGTTGCTCTCGCTGCTTCCAGTTCTCTTGTGACTCGACTCAGCTCAGTCTTGTTGGACGCCGCGGCAGCTCGCACCTCGTCATCGTGTCTGACATCAAACGGCATCACTCTCTCAATTCATCAGAATGAAACGCAGCAACACTGAATAGCACAACCTGCTTCAACTGTCAGGGGCCCACTGTAGTCATCAAATAACATTCGAGGACTTTTCAAGGACTTTCAAGGACTCCCGACATTAATTTCCAAGCACCAAATGTTGACATTAGTTCTTATCATTACACGACATACCGCTAACTGTAAAACTGCATGCAATCAAGTTAAAAACCACCTAAAAATACTGTTGACACATTAATTCCAGTACTGTCAACGACCCAGCAACTCAAATTCAATGGACAATCCTGTTTTCAAGTATTTTCAAGTGGTTGAATTTACTGAGAAAAATTCACGACTTTCAAGGATGCATGTGAAGCATGTTCAATGTCTGCAGTTGGTGTAAAATGCAGCAGCTCGGCTCGTTACAGGCGCCCGGCGTCATGACCACATCACTCCTGTTCTCAGACGACCTCGTTGGCTGCCGGAAGGACAGCGTGTCAACTTCAAGCTGGCTGTCAATGTCTACTGGGTGCTGCATAACACCACGGCACGGTACTTGATCGACGACTGCCAGCTCACTTGAAAAACGCTGGTCAATGCCGACTGCAATCTGCTGATGTCGACACTTGTATCATCCCTCATGCAAGAACATGCCTTGGTGACAGGACCTTTCAGTTGCTGGTCCACGGCTGTGGAACAGTTTACCAGAAGAGCTGCACCATCCACACACTGAAATGCTGTGCGAATAGTGTTTTTTCATTTCGAATCGAATTAAATAGTTATTGTAGGTCTCAAAAGTCACCAGTATTAGGTACTTGTTAAATAAATTCATGTGTTTTATGGCACCACACTGCTGTGGTTTCTGTTGTAGGAGTTTCAGTACTTGGTGGGCCATAATGGGCCAATATAACATAGATTTTGTTGGTTGCTAGGCGTGGTTGCTAAGGTGAAAAATCCGCATCATTTCGAATAATTGTACTCGTTTCAAATCAAATCGAATACTGAAGTAACTATTCGATTCGATTTTCGAAATTTCGAATATTCGCACAGCACTAGAAATGGGACAGTTTTGATGGCTTCTGACGACGTTTCTGTTTGAGTGACACTGTGGCAAATGACGGCTTTTTTCTTTATGTGCACCTTAGAAGCCAACTTACTTACTTACTTAATTACAGAACCATTTTTCTTGGTGACTCCTCCTAGTATGCCATTTTCAGTTTGAGTTCTGCTGTTACAGACGACAGACAACAGAGAAACTTGCAATGACAATAACTAAGCTAACTATATCACATTCAGCAAAGAGCACTGCATGCAACAAATTGTTATAAAAATAACAATTACTTGGTGGCTAAGTCACGAAGCTTCTGTTCTTTGCATTCGAGAAGCTTTTCCAGGTCCTGGATCTGACTGTCCAGTTCCGTGCAGAGCTCTTTCAGCTGGTTAATTTGCTGCATTAAACAGACAACAACGGCTAATTTATCCCTCAACAATCACAACATAATGACAATATTCAATACAGCTACATTTCAATCTGGATAAACACAAAGCGATATTAATCATGATTAATGAGACAAGGCTAACCTGATTACGTGACTCTGCCAGTGTCCTCTGCTCAGTTAATTCACTCTCGGTTCGTTCAATGGACAGCTGCAAACTCTGCTTCTCGTGCGAAATGGAACTCAACTGACTTTCAACGTCCTACAATCGCCATCGATCGTCGACACAACTTTACCAACAAAGCAACTATCACATGACTTCAAACAGTGCCTAAGCCCAGCTTTCATTCTGAATACTTTTTCTATTATTTCCCAATCCCACAGAGAATTTAGCCAAGCTCCTCCACCCTCCCTCCCCACAAGAAGTAGTTCTCAAGAAAACGTATGGCTTTCCCAAGTGGGATGTAACGTTAAATTTAGTCTGGCATACTGGAAGGGTTTCAACCATATTTAGCAATCTATGAAGGCTTCAGTGGAAGGGTTTGCTAAGTCAAGAGAGCCACCACACGTTCAATTCTCAACACATCCCAAGACAGACTTAGGGCATGTAGTACTGTCTCAACAAAATCTTAAGTTTTTCATTTTCAAAAGATCGTAAATAAAAAACTGGGGATCATTTGTAGAAAGAAAGGACAATCTACAGTAGAAAATTCCTGTTGAGAACGCATTAGGCAATGCTTCAGAATGTTAAAGAAATTCTCTCTTAATATATGGCAAATCAACGACCAATGACGTAAGGAACTACAGTCATACCACCCAGTTGACGAGACAGTTCACGGCTGACAAGAAGACTAGATTCAGTGTTTCTGCTGTCTGGTATCAGTAACGTCTCAGTCAAAACATTTTTTCGCCAGTCATCATCAAACATTAGATACAACTATTAATTGACGATCACTAGAAATTGCCTATATGAGTACCTCTGTGTATGAGAGAGAATGATTGAAGATCACTAGCAAACACCAACCAAACGACCAGTGAAATGGCTGTGCCTTTTGTAACAATGTATTAATGCCAACAGCATGAAGGTTAAAGTAGAACCTTCAGTTTGGTGCTAAGAGAGCTGTATTTCTCCTTTGTCTCATCAAGCTCTGATTTGCACTCATCTTTCTCCAGCCTCGCCTTCTGCTCTGTTTTCTCAGCCAGCTAAAGCACACAAGTACTTTAAAACAAAACTTGTATCCATAAACGTTATTTTAGTATACATATTTCATAACTAATAGATGCAAAGCAGAAATTCACATCAGCTGCCGGCATTGCAACAAATATGTCACTGCATATGACTGCATACGAAGTGAGAAGTTTATAATGAAGAGATGTGAGAACTAAACAGGTTCTATACACAGCACGTAACTCTAAAAATTTCATTCTCAACTTTTCAAGTTATAAACTAACAAATAAATGGCAAGGTCTGCAATTATTAGCCCTCTCTGTTCTCTGGGATAGCAATTCATTCCCTCTGCTCTCACATGCTAATGGATGCCGTCAGGCCACTGGATGCAGTGTACAAAGAGTGGAATAAAATGTCCTGTACATATATCAATCAATTATAATAATGATAAATTTATAATTATAACAATTATTATAATGCATCTTCATCAATCAATGAAGACACATAGTGCCATATGTCACAAGCGAATCAAAGCCACATGATGACGGAAACTAGGCTGAGTGTTTACAGTTGCTGCAGGCAGTATCAAACAAGAGTTCAGTTTTCACGCCTCAATCACACCTCAAAGTACTGAACAGTTCGGCAGAACGACAGTGAGTTCCAGACTGAAGGAGCACTGACGCTGAAGGTTATAGCTGACAATGAAAGTCCTGTCCTCAGTACAGACTAGTGATGTAAAAAAAACATGTTTTCTTGCATTTGTTTTTTGTCATTTTAAAACATTTTTTATTTTGGTTGCCATTACTGTCGTCATTCAACGCGTGTTTTAAGCGTTTAAATCACACTGACACACTAAATGATTAGATACAATGAATAGTTAATGTGCCAATGACTGCAGACCTAACAACGATAGGACTAATCTGTTTATTACGATTAAAATAAGGAAAAGCTGGATGAAACCAGACCAATAACAGTATTAAAAAATTCTTTTTTGAAAAAATGTGTTTTATGGCATAAGAACTCTGTGGACAACATATCCAACCAGCAGAAAGGTAGACGACTCAGGCGTCGTATCAACATGCGCATATTTTAACCAGACAACCAACAGTATCACCAGTAGTCAGAAATTGTAAAGAAAAGAAAATGGTGAAAACCTCGACTTGTAAACGCAGCTTGTCGATCTGCGTCTCCAGATCCCGCTTACAACTCTGAACCACACAGTTCACAGCTCAGTGTACAATACAGCTTCAATAATCACCGCTACTCCACCAGCAGTTATGAGTCACACTCCACACACACACTCTAGGTGTCATTACAGACGATCTTCCCAGCCAATCACTCGACTGGTGCAGAACACCCAGCAGCCTTCTCAACGGATCGCTTCTATGATATCGACGAAATTAAACAAAACTGTAACCAAGAACAACATAAAAGCACTAAGCAACAATGCAAGTGGACTAATGACATATGCACTGACTGAGGCAAAATCAACAGCTTAATTCACTGATGAAATTGACATGTGTCTAAATCATCATCATCATTATTCGGCATGCACCATCAGTGCGTAGCTCCGCTTGCTGCCAATAGTCTCCACAGCTGCTTATTCAGAGCCAGTTCGATAGCATCCTCCAAGGTAAGATTGTGCCGAGCTAGGTCGTTCTTCAAAGTGGCCATCCAGGAGGTGTAGGGTCGCCCAACTGGCCTTCTCCACTCACTCTGGGGAACTGCAGTCAGAATTCTCCTGGCGTCTGCTGACTCATCCATTCTGAACAGATGGCCAAACAGCATGAGTCTTCTTTTCTGTATGATCGTAGTAAGGGGAGGTTGTTACGTTAGGCGCCGCACTTCACAGTTAGAAACGCGGTGGTACCAGCATGACATGACATGTGTGAACTAAAAGTAGATAATAATCCTTACAGCAAGTGAAGCAGCTGCCGCCTGTTGCTCAGAGATGGCAGTGTCGCGCTCTGTCTGCAGCTGTTGAACTTTATCTTCTCGCTGAGTTTCACATTCCTGACACTTTGCCAGACTTTCTGATGCATCTTTGGCGTCCTGCTCCGCTTTGCTCAGCCTGCAGTTCAGATCTGCCACCTCCAGTGACATGGCAGCAGTTTTCTGTAAACAGCACACAATAGACTTGTTGCACGGCGTTGGACAGTAACAGATCAATCATTAACACACTAACTGCTGTCACCACTCATCAATGCAAGAGCAAGTGAGTAAGGAACTTATGAGACGCAGCTTTAACAGTTAGTCACAATGCTGATAGATTGATTGAACAGGGTTTAACGTCTCCGCCAGCACAGTATAGGTTATCTGGGAGACAGTTTTAACGGTCAAAAGACCCAACAAACAGTATCAAAGTACTGAAGGAAAAACGCTACAAAAGTAAGAAAAACTCAGAAAAAGCAAAAAACACAAAATACAGCAAAACAATAAAGAGACACACACATAAAAAACACAGCAAGTCCCTAGTCTACACTAGTAACTATGGGGTGACTAGGGTATGGCTCCCACAGAGGGCAGGGTCGCCAAGTGACATACATTAATGAATTACGTCTACAGTGTGAGTCAAAAAAAAATCCCCCCCCCACGGTTTTCTGGAAATTTTTCCCAAACGGTTGGGGTTTTTTAATCAATTTTTTACACACCTATTATGTGATCATTTCTACACTAGATTACGAATTTTTATTCGATTATCTCCAACTTTGACAAAGTTATGCCATACTAAGCGCGACCACCTAGCGAATTTTTACATTTCACTAGAAC
>Ga0056129_1000588_pt1 | contig 10092 bp, 6 predicted proteins | sample WorMetLIZISLAND1_FD_71118 | JGI IMG/M metagenome (GOLD analysis project Ga0056129, IMG submission 71118) | Marine gutless worms symbiont microbial communities from Max Planck institute for Marine Microbiology, Germany - Olavius loisae LIZARD... ...
CTTAGCGGTTTAAACCGCTAAGCCAACCGTTAAGGCCTCGGACCAGCCGTTAAGGTCTTCACTAACGGTTCCGCAGGGACTAGTCAATCAACACAGCAGTAAACGCTAAAGAAAGGTTATTTACATTTATACAACATAGTCAGCAGTAAACACGAAAGAGAAGTTTGTTACATCTACACAGTTCGAAAGTCCATGTCAGTAACTTTGGTGACGCTCGAGCGTCACAATTGGCAAGCAAAGTACACATTCTTTGGCCTATACTACGTCACGGTGTAATTGGCCTACTCCAATTTAACTTACTTTTAATTCACACACTGCACCCAGAACACATTTTGGTTGCATTTGTATTTTGTTCCAGTGCCTTTATTGCTTGTATGTGATAAGGATTCCAGACAGAATAAGCATGTTACATCAACTTACATGTGGCAAAAATTATGACATTTATAAAACGATACTATACGATTACGCAGTTGCGGACAGCTGTTCCATGGCCTGCCCAAGCCCATACCCATTACAGTACTTAGTGCCGACAATCCCTCTCGTTATACTGGTATGTACTTTACGCAGTTCGCATTTCGATTTTTACAGCACCTGATGCCAAGGTCACTGGATGCGGCAAGCGGCAGTGCTGTGAGGCTGTAATGTCAAAATGGCGTCGTCGAAATTGCTGGGTTCGTCCTTAATTTTGAAAAACTGCGCATACTCTTTTGTACGTATCTTCATTTAAGTTGTTTATTTGTTGTAGTTATTGATGATACGTGAATATTTGCTGTATATTCTTTTCATTATGTTGTTTTTGTATTGACATGCGAGCACTGCCTTGACGCGCCCGGTGTGACTATTCACCGCACCGGGCCGCGCCGGTTCTCGCTTGCCGAGAGCCTAGTTTACTGAAACAGGTCGCTGTATATTCGTTGTTTTCCCGATTCGCCGAAATTAGGGTTGGGGTTGGTGTCTTCCCGATTCGCCGAAACCCGATTCGCTGAAATTAGGGTTAGGGTTAGCGTTTCGGCGAATTGGGTTTCGGCGAATCGGGACTGAACCTTATATTCCTACTGTAGATTTTATTGGTGACGTTTGTGATTTTTGTGCAGTTTATTATTACAATTAAAAAATATACGCCAATGATATCGACACAGCCATAGTCTGTAGTGTTGATTCTTTCTAGACGCCCAGCCGCCCCACCGTTAGTGCTAATATAGCTAACCTGTCAATACTAGAGAACGACTGATATAGATATCGGCAATCGATCATCAGATATTTGCGCATAGTCTGAATGTCAGTAGATTGGCGTGCTAGTGCTGCCGATCCGTTTCCCATTCAGTATCATTATGCCGTCGACAGCTGTGTCAGGTTTGCGGTAGCATTTCTGCAGATGTGAATTGGCAGGTTGACCATGGACCATGACCTACGTCAGTGGACCACCCACCAACATGATGTTGGTACCCACCAACATGATGGTGGGTGGTCCACTGATGTAGGTTGTCGTAATTAAGCAGTAATTATGTGGTGATGTGGTCTACTTGAAGAATGCAACTCAACTCTCCAGTCAGTTGATGCAATCCGCTCTTAGACATGCCACAAATACCGGATCGGTATCGACATCGGCCGATATTGCCATGACAGTATCGGATATCGGTGCTAAATTTGGAATAGGTTGTTCTCTGATTACCAGTGTAACACTTAACGTAAGTTGTGGTAGTTATTGGTATCGGTAGTTGTGGTTGTTGCGATGTGTAGTCTGCATCGTGGACACGTGCTGCAGCTGCTGGTGTTAGACACTTGAGCTTCAGGGTACATGGCCGCAACACTGACGCTAAACACGGCTCCTCTCAGCAGGTTATATTCATTGCATTAGCACTGACTCATTGTCACTCACATTGACACATTGACACCAGTATGCTGACGACGCGTAGCTGTACATGGCCGTGTGACCCAGTGCCGACACAATGTTCCAGTCACTGTCGATGTGCGTCAAAGACGTCGCTTGCTGGTTGCTGGAGAATGGTCTGCTTCTCGACCCAGCCAGGATCGATGCAGTTCTTTTTGGGACATCCGTACAGCGGAAGTATTAAGGTACCAACAGCGAGCGGCATTGCATGGCTCTCAGTGTCATGCAACTGAAGTGGTCCAAAGCTGCAAGTACTACATACGGGGCGGCACTGCGCCACATCAGACAACTGCTCGGTGCTCACATTCGACTCCACAAATCTGGTTGGAAACGGTATTGTGTGTTTTGTGTCATCATGACTGGTCTACGCCAACACACTTCTGTATGGCAGATATGCAGCCAACATCCACCATCTGCAGGTTGTGCAGAGCTCACTGGCCAGTAATCTGTCAAGCGTCGCGGTCATCCAGTGCAGCCGAATTTCGTTAGCAGCTCCGTGCAGTTTGCCAACACATCGACTACAAAGTACAAACTGGCAGTCGTCACTCGTCACATGAAAGACCAGAACAGCCTCTACTCCAGCCTACCTGTCTCACCCGATCCATGCCTGTAATGCTGAGATCTGCCGATAAACTGTTGCTTACTGTAATCTCGCACATCGTTAGCAGTGTCAGCCAAAGCTCTGTGCTAGCACCCCTACTGTCTGGAAATCTCATTTAACGGTAGATCCTGTGAACTCTTAAGTATTTTGCCCATATGATAAAGGCGTAATTGTTTGACACTGCAGATGGTGAGCCCGGCCTTCTCACAACCTCTGATTTGCTTGCGACACACTACCTGAGAAAATTAAAAAATGCACACGCACACAACAGCACATTTTGAAACCGTCAGTGTATTTTAATGCTCAGCGCCTTCAACGGCAAGAATAAGTCCAAGTGAACTGTTTTAGAGTGTGTGCTCAAAATGTCCACCCTCTTCTCGCACACAGGCTGCCAAACGATCTCGCCATTGGTCGACAGCATTGTCACTGATCTGCTGCTTGAGTTCGTTCCAGACGGTTAGCAGACGCTGCCAAAGTTCATCAGTGTTCTGAATGTGACACACTTATGACGTCATAACCAATGAGGAACCACTAAATGAGTAATCCGTAGTATCTTTTTCCATTGGTACACAAAGTGTTGAAATCCATCAAGAAATGCGGAAGTTGTAGTTCAAAATAAAGTGGCACATTTTTATGGCCCACGGTGTAGATGTGTTTTTGAATGATTGATTGATTGATTGTGCTAACCAAACTGAATTTTGGTTTAGTTAAGATTTCATTCATTTATTCAGTTCTGGCATGCACCACTAGGAGTATGTAGCGCCGAACGACAACGTAGACATTAGTCTCCAGAGTGGACGATTCTGACTTCTGAGCCATGTCGGTTGCTTCATTCATGCAGAAGTCATTGAATTTCAGGTCCTGCTAGATAGTCTTCATCCACTTAGTACGAGGGTGTCCTGGTAGTCTCCTTCAGTTCTCCAAAGGGGAAGCTGTTAAGATCTTCTTGGCATTTGTTTCATTTTGCATTCGCCAGAACAGGGAGAGACACCATACTTAGACGATAGCGAAAAGTTGTGATTGCTTGGTTGTCCGTCTCACATCATCATTTTATACATGGTGGTAGCATTTGATTGCAGCTCACGCAGACACCATTGATCAAAAGCAATCTTTTGTGCATATCTCTTGGTAACTGCCATGCTGTCATACAGGAAAGTGGTTAGAAATGCAAGTTTTATACTGCTTCAGCTTGGATTCGTGACTTCCAGGTTTTCCAGGCACGAGTGATATCATTGTGACGTGAGATATCAGGACTGGAGTGTGTTGAATGGATAAGGGAGCCGGGATAGACAAATTCCTCAACTACTGCAACCTCCTCCCCTTGAACTGTTATTGTGCATGGTTCATCTTTCCTGCTTGTCACATCGAACGAACTTAAACTCTAAATACAGTATAATGCAAAGTAGAATAGTTAAGTAACCCCTACATCGTTACTAGTGGTATTTTTTTCTTTTTGTGTGTATTTACATGTCTTCGAAGCTGTCACGTCAGTATGTTTGGAATTGTGATTTGCTGCAACTGTTGTTTAGATATCACGTGACTATCCTGTGGTTGACCATGAGTACGATGCGGTGGTCGTTGGGGCGGGCGGAGCTGGTCTGAGGGCTGCTTATGGTCTTGCTAATCTCGGCTTCAAGACGGCATGTCTCACTAAACTGTTTCCAACTCGTTCTCACACTGTTGCAGCTCAGGTATCCGTGACGCTGTCGATCCTTGTTATTCTGTAATTAAATGCCATTTTGATCAGTAAATGCTAGTACATCGATTGCATCGCTTTGGTGGGGACGTAAAAACACTACTCAATCCAATGCATCGCCTTGACTTGGCATACTTGCAGGTAATTTCATTTTCTGCTGCACTTTAGTTGTGATCATTTATCATTGAAACATTTATTTATTCATTCATTCATTTCTGGCATGCATCACTGTGAGTGAGTAGCACCAAACATGGACATCAGTCTCCAGAGTGAATAATTCTGAGCCATGTCAGTTGCTTCATTCAGGGAGAGGTTATTGCATTTCAGGTCATGCTGAGTTCGAGTTCACCTTGAGCCCGAGAGATGCGGCTGTTGATGCCATCGTCTTGAGTGTGGTATGAGGAGTCAAGTAGCTCAGCGAGAAGAGTGACATAATATTAGTGTGGACCAAATGACGCTCCATTTATGTTTGTGCCAACAGTTAACCTTTTACGTGAAGCTGATTATTTGATCAGTTATGAATATAGGTTCTTATGTATGAACATGCCATGTGTTGTCAACTCTCCTGTCCAAATCCCATACATTTGGGACTTGTCTTTCTAGTAGTTTTGTAACATATACATGGAAAACCCAGCAAATGCCTGCTTCTATGTAATGAGCTAGACAATTAGTTTGTCTACACTGTTCAGAAAAATAACACCCACTCATATTTTCTTTTATATCTCCGTGAATGATGTGTGGATTTAAACAAAAATTGCAGTGAATATACCCAAAGAAAGGTAGATTCTGACAATGTAGAAATTAGATATTCATTGCGGCCGATTATGTAATTATGACTGTCATATTTGTCTGGCTAAAGTTGGAGTGAGTTTACAGCATGCAAAAAGCCGTGAGCCCAGGATATCATTTTTTGCGACTACACGGTACTTGCTGGTGCATAGACATGGTCGTATCCTGTATTATGTGGTGGAATTTAAGACAATTTAACATTATACCACTTTTCATTCATAAACCAGATTAAGTTCGATCACCACTGACGCAAGATAATGTTACAGCAACTGAATGTTGTAGGTGACTCATGCAAACAAATCTACACTTGTGTTAAATAGAAAGGCACATATTTCCAGCACAAGTTATGACATTTCAATTCATCAGTGACTAAGTAATGTTCTTGTTGACGTATGTTAAATAGCTGATTATTATTATTATCAGTCGTTGAATTATGCTGTGAAATAAAGCTGTGTTCTGTCTGTAGGTCCTTATTTACAAACGTTTACAAAGGTGACGTCATAATGATGTCATCAGCCGCAATGAATATCTAATTTCTACATTTTCATAATCTGCCGCACTTTAGGTATATTCACTGCAATTTTTGTTTAAATCTACCTATTTCTCATGGAGATATGAAAGAGAATGTGAGTGGGTGTTTTTTTTCTGAACACAGTGTAGAAATGCCTGGATTTACCGTGTAAAGAAACCAGTTAACACTTCAGCACTTATTAATACTTATTTGCATTGCATCATATAGTTAAATTAGTCACTTGTGTCGTTCATACTGTTGTGAAAAGGTCATTAGAATTAAATGTGAAATGCAGTGATGCTGTATGGTTAGCATACGTGACATGGTAGAACTAGAACTGTTCTAGCAGTGCAGCACAGTCTCATGTGAAGTGAGTGCGTGACGATGTGGATGGCAGGGTGGAGTGAACGCAGCACTCGGCAATGCCGAGGACGACAAGTGGCAGTGGCACTTCTACGATACCGTGAAAGGTTCTGACTGGCTCGGTGACCAGGATGCCATTCAGTACATGTGTGAAGAGGCGCCAGCTGCTGTTATAGAGGTCGGCTAGCATTGGTTTCTTATTGCACTGTGCAGAGTCCTTTGTTTATTGATTGTATTGTGATAGTATTGAAGTCATTAATGTGTGGCTGTGAGTTCACGTCATGACAGTGGCAGTAGCACGTAGATTGTTTGAGTGTCATGTAATGTACCGGGTAACTCAACAGGCCAGTGCAACACAACAGGACAAACACACTACCTGTGCCATTGCATTCAGTTTTTTGCACCTGAAATCTTCACGTTTGGAATTTTACGATGTGTCGTCTACTGTACATGCTTGTTTTCAACATACTAAGTAGTGCTCAACTTCGATAGTCGATATCGAGATATTTGGTCATATGTCGATCCTATCAATATCGACTTTTTGATACCAAACTTTTCGATGTACTAATTGGCTGCACTTTATACGAATACGTGTAGCCGTATCCAGTGGGCTCTTTATCTGCAGTCTTACTGGTTTTACAATCGTAGAACTGCAAGTGCACAATTTTTGTTTCAGTGTGCATATCGATATGGATCATTCAATACTGAGATTCATGGCATAGATTGATATTGACCATTTGCCTAAGAATCAATATCATAACAACACTGGAAAATGATGTGCTTATGATGTGCACAGTGAATTACAATTACAGTGAATCAACTGCACATCAATTGACAACAAATGTAAACCAGATATCTTCGTTATATTAGTAAAATAACATTATTACTGTTGCTTGTGAAAACTATCAAATGCAGTATATCTACTGTAGTTAATGCTGACATTTTTGGCCCACACAGCAGCACGTAGCGGCTCAGTTGAGTTCCCAGGAAACAAAATTCTGAATGTGACAAGAAAAATTTGTCAACTATAAAGTAAACAGATAAAATGTACTTAGCATTCTAGTGGGACGTGAATACAATGCAGTTACATGGCATTGCTTTTCTTGTCATTGGTAGCATTAACTTTGAGCTAACTACAGTTGACCAGTACTCACAGGACAGCATGTTATGATGCTGTTTGCAGAGATTTGTGTTTACGTAGAATGAAATGTTGTGTTTTGGTGCTTTTCCTCAGCTGGAGAACATTGGTATGCCGTTCAGTCGCATGGATAATGGCAAAATCTACCAGCGTGCATTTGGAGGTCAGAGTCTGAACTTTGGCAAAGGTGGACAGGCACACCGTGCTTGCTGTGTAGCCGATAGGACCGGACACTCTATGCTGCATACGCTCTATGGCAGGGTACAGTATATAATTTATTACATTGTAATGAATATAACAGCCCTAGAATTTTATTCGACCACATCTGAGCTCTGATTTGGTCCAGAGTTAGATGGAATACTGCCAACTGCTGTTTTTTAGTATTCTATAATTGCACAATCATTTGAGCAGCTCACAGGTTTGGTCTAACAGATTTTGCTTTTTGTCACTGGGTTCACTCACTGTGCTTAGATATCTTGGTGTGTATTAGATTTATTTGCTTCATTGTCTTGTATTATATCTGCGTGCATGTTGTATTATTGTAACACGGTGAGGTGAGTCTGGTTATACTGAGGCCTGTCTGAATGACTAATCACTCTCCTTCAGTGCTGTGACACTGCTGATTGGGTCACCTGTAAAAATATCGGCTCCAAAATGACATACTGTGTTGGGTGGCGTGTAGTCAACCAACCAGTGTAGTGTATATAACGTGCTGTTGAGGCCTACACTGATGTATCAGTTTGAATTGTGAACATGTGATAAAAACTGGATTATTCAATATAAGATTATGTAACAGAGACACGCACATGTTTATGGATTACTTTCCAGGTCATTAGTAAGCACGGCACCCAGTACTTTCATTAGTAAGTCATTAGTAAGCTTACTAACTGACATCTAGTGAGTCATACAGCAGCTAAGTTCCGTCTACGCCGGCACCAAATAGTGATCTGTCAGCCACGTTCGTTGACTGTGCTGACTAAATTATTGTCTCAACTGGTGATTGTTAACTATCGCAGCTGTGTGATATGTGTAACTACCTGGATTAGGTGATTGCAGATGCCGTACCTGTCACCTGTAGTTTCTCTACATTATGAGTGTTTATGGATGCTCACAACGAATCATTAATCATTCAAGTGAGTTAACTTGACTTTACTGAGTCGCTGTAGTTTTGTCACGTGACTGTGGTTGATAGTCTCTGAAGTATGACACGGACTACTACATCGAGTACTTCGCGACAGATCTGATAATGGAAGACGGCCAGTGCAAGGGTGTCATGGCTCTGTCTCTTGAAGACGGCAATATTCATCGGTTCCGAGCTAACAACACCGTCCTTGCCACCGGGTACTTTGATGATCTGTCTGTTATTGTCATGTGCATACATTGCTTGCTAGTGATATCACTGACAGCGTTGCTATACCGACCTGCCATTTCACATGGCTCCTTTAATTTATTAATACAACATCTGCAGACACTGTTGATTCCGACCAAGTATTTTTGAATTGTCACATTTTACAGGGTAGTTTAGCAGCGTGTTCTAGGAGCGGTGGAGTACATGGAAGGTGTTCTTGGGACTTTACTATTAATTTAAGAATATAGAGAAATAGCAGTTTATGTATTAGACAATGTTAAGATGAAATACCAAGACTTTGTTTTCAAGACACAATGTTGAACATTTCTCATTGCAGACAGACATGGAGACACAGCTGGTTATGCATGCTATTACAAGTCGTATATTTATTGTATGCTATGTTGTCATCATGTACAGTAATTAACACGTTCACTGCCAGGCCAATTTTTCCCTTAGTGCCATCCCGGGTATGATTTAGTTTTGCCGAGGTGCCAGTTGGTTATGTCCTGTGGTGCCGGTGTACGGCTGAGATACATGTACTGAATGATGGTATAGGCCTACTCGTCAGTGGCACCTGACGATGCACATTAATTGACGAGATTACTCGTCAGTGGCAGTGAACGTGTTAAACAAGTAAGTAACGAAGTAAATGGATGAATCTTTATTTAGAGTGCACAGTGTCATTCACTGCCAAATCTGAGGCACTTGAGTGAGTCGCTACGGGGAGCCCAAAGGCCAGCTGGAAGCAGTGAGTTTTAAGAAGGCAACATAAAGTATGGGCAGAGGAAGAGTGACGAATGCCACAGGGAAGTGAGTTCCAGACTGCGGAGGAAAGTAAGTACATCTGTGTAGACAGTGCTAACAGAGATTACTGAGGGCATTTGATATGTTAACAGATTATATTGTTTTTTGTGTGCATGTGTTTGTAGTGGTTTTGGTCGATGCTATTTCTCATGTACCGCAGCACACACGTGCACTGGTGATGGGAGTGCATTGCTGGCGAGAGCAGGCCTGCCAAACCAGGACATGGAATTTGTCCAGTTTCATCCTACAGGTCCGTCATCAACTTCATGACGTGGAATTATTGTAGTTTTCTTGTGCAGTGCTGTTGTGTGCATAATGTCCGAATGTTGTGAATTCATTGATACTTGACAAGAATTCGCAACACAAATCCGTATCAGATCCTTCCTGTTAATGCAGATATATTGTGCTTATCTTACGCGTGAAATGGTGACGCTGAGAACTTGAGTGAATGATTGAGTATTGGTTGCGGCAGGTATTTATGGTGCGGGATGTTTGATAACGGAGGGTGTGCGTGGTGAGGGCGGCTACCTCATCAACAGCAAAGGAGAACGCTTCATGGAACGATATGCACCGACAGCCAAGGACCTTGCGTCTCGTGACGTTGTGTCGCGTGCAATGACCATTGAGATCCGAGAAGGAAGGTCAGTCATCTTGTCCCGTGTTTTACATGTGATACGTTGGTGAAATGCACATACCTGTTCACATATCTGCAGATTTGCACTTCAATAAACATTGTTCTCTTCCACCAGTGACACTCGCTTGTATTCATTTTGACGACATTTAGTTTGTTTCAGTACGGTAACCATTTTAAAAAGTTTTTAACTATGCTAGACTAAGGGCGCGTTTCACCAACGTCGATCAAATCTCGGTTCAGCTGAACCAGGTTCAACGTTTATCGTAGATTTGAACCAAGTTCAAGTCATGATAGGTTGCACCATCGTGAAACTCGGA
>Ga0056129_1000589_pt1 | contig 10077 bp, 8 predicted proteins | sample WorMetLIZISLAND1_FD_71118 | JGI IMG/M metagenome (GOLD analysis project Ga0056129, IMG submission 71118) | Marine gutless worms symbiont microbial communities from Max Planck institute for Marine Microbiology, Germany - Olavius loisae LIZARD... ...
GAAACCAAAGATGGTAAGAGAGATCTCCTGAAATTATACCTTATTCTTGCATGTTAGATAAGTAAGTAAATTATGTCGATTTGTAGAGTGCGATAATGTAAAGGCACCCCTAACGTGCAATGCTGTATAATGTTCAGTAAATTGGTGTGCTTTCAAGTCCTGCTGAAGATGTTCGGAGACGAATCTGGATCTCACAAATTATCTGGCAGTGAATTCGAGACTGTTGGAGTGTTGGTTGGTTCAGTGGTTGAAAAAGTGTGGCTTCTACAGGTGTAGCGGTGAACACGTGGAACAGATAGTTGATGACGTTTGATGGATCATAATACACTCAGTCTTGTCGCTATAGGCACTACGTAAGCTCTGTACGCAATGGGTACAGATTTTCTCTGCGCCCATAGCCACTTTCATAATAAAATTAGGCCTATTAAATTGTTTCTGTGGTTTCAAAGGTGCTTCTCAAAACTTCTTGATGGAATTTTCAATGAACGTTGTTTTTAAAATAAAAAAAACGTTGACAAAAAACGTAGGAAACGTGGCAGGAATAAACATGTAAAAAACGTTTATTACATCTGTAATCGAAACTGCTTTGGTCTGAGAGTTGATCGGTGTAAATAGTTAGGCAATGGATTCTAAGCACGAGTGCCAAAAGTGCTGGGATGAATGAGTGATACAGTTAGTTGATGAAAGTGTTTGACTGTTTGGCAGTAGTGACACGATTTGAATCTACGTTTCCTTCTGGTGCATCAAGAGAACTTGTCCCAATGTCCGTCCTGTGAGGCGTATATTTTATGTTTAGTTGTTGATGATAAACATTGCAACAGTTCATTCTATCATCGAGAGGGAGTTTTTGAGAATGCATGTGTTTCCAACTGTTTCCAACTAGTCTGTAGCATGCTGTGTTCTGTCGTGTGGTGCGACTGACTTGTTGAATTTCTCACCAGGTACGTCATGCCAAAGGAGGTAAGCTGAAAGTGACCAGCAGAGACGGAGAACGTGATACAAACGTAAAAGATGTAAAGCAGAAGACGGTAAATAACGGTAAGGCTGTTCAACATTGATAACATATTGCTTGTTGTAGTGTGATGCAGTCTTATTTATTTTAACTGTAGTATTATTTAACTTTTCGTCTCAGTTTTATAATTGTTTCAATGATTTCTTTGCAGTCAGTATGTGAATTTGTGTTTGTCAGCTGGTGCCAGTGCAAGTTTAATTGAATTTTAATGAAACCAACCAGTTGTGAAGTTCAGTGTTACCAGCTTCTCTGTGCAGTTTTATCACACAGTATAAAGGCAGCGGTCGGTGATTGTGTGCCCTAGTGAGGTTGATTGACATCTAACTTGACACATTGTCGGTCAGTATGGGACGTGTCTATCTGGTTGAGGTCAAAGGCTGTTTTGTATAACAGCATTCAAATGCTGCAGACGTGTTAGCATATGCTCATATGTTAGTATATACTATGCTTACATACTGTACAATACAATAATAAAACTTATAATGTGCACAAGGTCGACTTGTCACAGCTGAACCTGAGGTGCATAGATGGTTGACAGTAATTGGTTAACTTTTCAGCTGATACTGGGGTGGTGTTATGTATACTACTGATAACTGTATGTGATAACTCTATGCAGTACGGAATGATTGTTCGCAATGTATCATACATTACATGCAGTGCACGTTTTCGAAACTTTTACCAATCTTCAAACTAATTCAGTGTTGTGTTAAGTGATGTCTCTCTCCATTCCTCAGTCATACCATCTACCTTCCACTGTTTGCTGCTGCAGATCATGTCAGCATCGGCTGTTTATAATAAGTCGGTTGCACATCAGATGCTAACAATTTTATTATTATCAAATACGGTCCACCACAGTTTAACACCTTAGCACATAGACCTGTATTGGATTAATTCATTATTGAAAGTTCTGGTTATTACTAAATTGTGTAAGTGATGATTGAACTGGAAGGCAAGAGACGCGGTCAGAAGACACATAAACAAACACCTGCTGAAGGTACGAAGGTTGGCAGAGTGTCAAAGCGACCACGTGATACTAGTAGCAGTGATGATCTGATTAATGATGGCAAGAAGTCGAAATGGTTGCCGAAGATCAGCAGGACGGATGGAAACGACATTAAGCCGAAAACGGTGAGAGAAATCTTCTGAAATGACACCTTGTTGTTGTATGTTTGTTTTGAATGGAACTATTTGAAGTACTGTAGTCTGTAGTATGCTGTGAACAAGTTGATGTGTATGGTGTAGCTTTTCACTGATAATGTCGTGACTTGATTTAAATCTTTCGAGTACGTCTTTGCTATTGACAGTCCAAGTCTCATCCGCAGATGTGTCAGTATGTCCACACACTGTTAACTGATGCAGTGAAGGTGTTATTGTACACATATATTAACAGTGGCAAAACAGGTTTCATGGGCGGTCAGTGTCAGTTCATCTCACATGCCAACATTTCCTGTTTTTTTGCAGACTTTTTCCACTTTCTGGATCTAGGCATATTCCCACCGTTCCACGTGGATTCCTGAAATACCGCTTTTGAAGAATCATCAAAAATAGAACATTTCTCGTCAGCAAATGGCTGCATCCTGGACCCCACTGGGGAGCTTACGACGCTCTGTAGACCCCCTATTCGGCTGGGGAGTCGAACAGCCCCTCCCCATTCTCGTCTCCTCTCTGCTCACATTGATTTCTGTTTTTGAAAAGTTGGCGTGCCTACAGTGTACCCTTACTGGTGCATCAGCATTCAGCATGACTTGTTTGTCCACTCTGTATTCTGCTGCTCTGGGACGACTTCAAGTGTGGTGACTGCTGTCATGTGATCTTGTGGTAGATTCGTCACGCCAAGGACGGTAAACTGAAGGTGACGACCAAGGACGGAAAGAACAGTATGAAGACGAAAGATTTGAAGAAGAAAACGAAAACCTTGTCTGGTTGTAACATGATGCCGATTTGATTCATTTAGTAGAATGCCATTTTTTCCTTATCTGTGATGTACTGTAGTCTAACTGTTATCACCATTTTGTGTTTTTGCTGTTTTTGATGTGTCATCACCATGTTAACTGTTACAGTGAACTGTGTTATATCTATGGTGGCAAAACAGTGCATTTTAAGTCAATTATAAGTGTTGGACCCAGTGGTTAACCTTTTGACGTTCATTGTTGCTCAGCCCTGAGTCCTGAGTATCAGAGTGCCCAGATGTCAAAAATTACAAATGATGGCTTCACCCGGCCTGGCACAGGATGCTTTATAGCTGAACCCATGTGGCAACTGTAGGTGTCAAAGGGTTAATGGAGATCAGCAATAACAGATACTAGTTGGTCAGAAATTCTCGATATCTCAGGTTAAGACCTGTAGGTTTGACGGATTAAGATCTTTACGGTTAATCAGAGTTGTCTAATCAGAGTTGTCCTGGAATAGGGACAAGTGCTGTGGAATGAGTTTTGCCGGCGACACACGCTCTAGAAACTGGTACCAGAAACTTGCATGCAAAATTTGACGCAGTTTCTTGCACCTGAACAACTCTCCGGCCAATCACGTTGCACGGTTCTTGTCACCTGCCACACAGTTTCTTTTACAGCTCTATAGCGTGCAAGAAACTTGTACCAGAAAAAAACTCGTAGCTGATTGACTGACACACACTGTGCTAGTTTCTTGTACAAGTTTCTCGTACAAGTTTAAGTCGAGCGTGTGTCGCCGGCATGTCATCGGCGCAGTAGTGAGTGATTGATATTGATAGAGTCATTGACTGACTGTGTGTGTGTCAGGAGGCGACCATCATACAACAAAGAAGCTGAAGACTGCGACGGCGACAGAGTCGGCTTCGGCAGCGGTGAAGACTGAGTTGATGAAGAAGAAAGAGAGAAAGAAGATGAGGAAGATGAAGAGTGCAAAGTTTGAGATGGCGGCCAATGCGAAGGCATTGTGGGAAGAGTGTCGACGGTCGGTGGTTGTCATGTTTCTGATCTGAGTATTGTCTGGTGCTGTGTTGGCATTGATTGGATGACAGGCAGGTTGTGTACTGCCGACGCAGCTGAAAACATGATCGAGGCTTTCCCACATGAGAGCTGTTTATTGGACCCAGTTTCACTGATTATATAGTTGTGCTCTTTCTGGTAGTACTAGCGGCTTGTAATACATTTGTTATTTTCTATCGTTTGTTGGACTGTTCAGCGTTAACCCTTTGACGCCCACTGTTGCCATATGGGCACAGCAGCTATAAAGCATGCTGTACCAGACCAGGTTAAGCCGTCATTTGTAATTTTGACATTCCGGCACTCTGACGCTCAGTCCTGAGCGTCAGAGTGCCGGAATGTCAAAAATTATCCATGCTACGGGTGCTGGTTCAATGGTTATTGTTAGGTGTCCGTCACATGTCCTTCTCCTCACATCTGCCTGCGACATCTGTGCACTTTCTCTCATTATTTCCATTTCTCGGTGGGCACAACTCTCCACGGCCCAGTGCCGAGATAATAGATAGCGGCCCAATGCGTTGTTAGTCTCACTATTTCATCAGCCACGTATTGACCGTTGAAGGAAGGTGCGTTCAGTGTCAGTGTTATCTGTGCAGATATACATTAATAACTGGATTGCTGATTGGCTATTTGCTAAACAGCCGACCAGTGCGGTGCGGCAAAACCCAGTACTCCCTTGAATAGATAATTACGCATCGTTGTCAATAGCAACAGAGACTCGACCACTCGACTCGATCATAAAACGGCTTATGAAAATTAATTAATTAATTCTGCATCCATGAAACTGTTTACTCGAACAATTCAGTGCAGCTTAACATGGCATTTACAGTAAATAACAACATTAAATATATGTAACAACTCGGCAGACGAGAGCAGTAGGGGAGAACCAACATGGCGGATCTTTGCCCATAGGCCTAAGCGAAATCCATAGATATATATCGGTGGTGCTAGCCACTACCAGTCACCACACAGTAGTGTGTGTATCTGACGTGCTGTAGATCGGACTTAAAGCCAGACAGGAAGCAGCAGTGTGTAGCGGAACTGTTTAAGCTGGTCCACGGTCACACGAAGTCGCTGATATTCGCCCACGACACGTCGCGTGTTATTCAGTCGCTGATGAAGCGTGGCTCGGCGAAGATGAGAGATGCAATCTTCCTTGAGCTCAAAGGTTCATCCTTGTTCCTGTCTTTCATGTTTACATGTAATTTTTTTTCTGGGCTTGTTGGCACAGCAGTTAGGGCATAGGACTTTCGATCAAAGCGGTCGCCGTTTCGACTCCCAGCCGGGGCGCTATCAAGTCCCTAGGTCAACTTAGCCTTCCATCCCTCCGGGGTGGTGTAAATTGAGTACCAGCCCTACTGGCTGGGGTTAATGCACTTGTGTCGGGTGGCAGGTAATACTGTGTGATCCCATATTGCAAGTGACACCCCGTAGTTCTGTTTCTATGTTGTCTTTAGTTTTTGTAGCGTTTTTCCTTCAGTACTTTGATACTGTTGGTTGGGTCTTTTGACCTGTAAAACTGTTTCCCAGATAACCTATACTGTGTTGGTGCCGACGTTAAACCCTGCTCACTCACTCTGTGACAGGGTTTCCCATTAAGAACTTATCATGGCTTTAACCTCTTTTTAAAAACATTTATAGTTATTTTCAATGGTGATTTCTTGTGACTGACTGACCAGGCTGTCCTGGAGTAAAGGTGTTTAGTGAGTGAAAGATAGCACATTGACATACACCGTGCTTTGGTGTGAGGCATGGAGAGGAGCCACAGGTGTGGCACATTCATTACCTGTATTACCCTGTCTGTGGTGGAGAAGTCACACAGGTGATGTTGTGGAGTTTTTATATTTTTGTTTGATTTGTTTGCGGCAGATGATCTTGTTGACATAATGAAGTGCAAATACTCCAAGTACTTCATCAAAAAGCTGCTAATTTACGGGTTTGTTTTTCACTGATTTACATGAAACATTTTGCTTATATCTAGTTACACTGTTTGAACAGCCATAAATTGCAGTCAGTGAGTATTATTACTATTATTCGTTGTTCATCCACTGATTCTTTCCTCCACACAATTCCTTCAAGACTGGACCGGACTTTCTCCTTATCACTTTGTGTTTTCGTTTTTTTTTTAACTCTTCAGTTTGTGGTAAAGAAGAACTAACTGGTGGTGGCCTGGTTTGCTGTCTTCATCAACGTAGTTGCTCTACGCTGGGCCCAGTTAATACTTCGATGGGTAAGTGTCTGCGGTATGTAACCAACCACCTAGGTCAGCTCAGCCTTCCATCCCTCTTGGGTAAGTACATTGAGTACCTTTCTGGCAGGGGTTAGGCGTTCACCCGTGTCGGGTGACAGGTAACACTGTGTGATCCCATATGGCAGGTAACGTCGCGTAGCTCTGAGGTGTGTACACAAAAAGCTATATCGTTTAACCTTTAACCCTATTAACTTGCGATAGACTGCCACGCGTTGAACCTTACTGTATCATTTATCAGTAATTTAAATGACCACTGTATACATATGTGACTTATTGTATCATTCATTGTTTGGTCAAGTCAAACGAACTTTCATAAATGAAGCTGATCAGTATGACCAGCGAATGACAAACAATGTTTGATAACATCACCACACAGCAGCAACAGAGCTTAGATGAAGAGACTGTTGCATGAGATCAGGTGACCATGGGGTTGTGAATTGCCACGTTAATTGAAGTCATTCTAGTTATGTTATGTTGTCAGGTCGAAGCTTCATCGTGAGTTTGTGTTCACAGCGATGACGGGCAAGCTACGGAAGCTGCTTCGACATCGCGTATGAATGTCTTTAGCATCATTCGCTACACACTCAACTACCTGTAGTTCTGTTTGACTGTCACAGCGATCAGTCTAGATGCTGACTGATGCATGCATTGTATTATTAGTAAATGTCTGCATGTTGGACGTCACATCCAGTGTGTAATACAACATCATACGATGCGATACGATACGATAGAAGAGATTAACATGGACTAGAAATCTGAATATGATCAGCTTAATATAGCACACGAAACTAAAACAAAAAACGCCAGAGCACACTTAGTTCAGTACAGGTTCAAGATCTGTGAAGGCTGTCCAGAAGAAAAAACATCATGGTAGCAGCCTGTGAAGCTGTCTTTGAGAGACTTCCTGCTAATCCTGCAGTATTCTTTTTTATACAATTTATGTGTACTTTTGGTTGATATAATTACATGTATAAAATCAACCACACGGTATTTTTTTATTTTAAAATTAAGACAGAAAGAAAATAAAACTACAGATTGACAAGAGAGATAAGATGTAGATGTATTGTGGGACGATTTGAGATTTTTTTTTCATTTGGCAGGAAGAAGTGGTGCCGATGGTTGAAAAAAATTATTTTTCACATTATTTATATGAATTATCATTCAGTATAAGTTTGTTATGAAATATATTTGTATTTTTGACCAGAGTTTGCAAAACTGTTGAGTTACTTTTTACATGTTTGTTTTTAGTTCAGTTGTGTTGTTTGCCAGTTATGAGATTAAGACGGTTGTGTGGGTAGCAGCCATGGTTAGCAGACTACATATGTATGCAACCAATGTAACTGTTGTGTGGGCATCATGGTCTGTATTCTGACAAGTGTTATGACCAGTGAAAAGAGCCCATCATGGTTTGTAATTTGTCACGGTTTGTATTGTCTTGTGTTGACAGGAGGCTGTTACAGTAGTCGAGTCTGCCTACAATGACTACGCCAATGCCAAACAGAGAGCTGCAATGGCTGCCGAGTTCTACGGCAAAACATTCTCTGTATTTCGCGTATGTCATTGTCGTGCTATTGACCAATGAACATGTGACATTTAACACTTTGATTAGCTCTGTTTATCTGTTAGTAGGAGCTTATATACTGACTAGAACGTAAGACATTTGAGTATAGCGTGTGAGCGTGAATGTTGTTTGTTTCGGCTGTAAACGACAGAACTAGGAGCTGTTAGAATTCTGGGGCCACATTCTCAAAACTTCTTAGGAATCGTAGGAAAATATTTGGCAAAGAATTATTCTTGAATGAATTAGGAAATAATAAAACAATAATAATTGTAATTAACACTTTTATTTTTGCATCACGTTGGTTGTTGTTAAGTGACGTTGTTTAATCGTGAATTAGTCAGTAGAGCGATATTATATCTGGTTTAGTGTTTTCCCAGATATTGTCAGAGATTATCCTAAGATAAGAAATCTTCTAAGATTTTCCTAACATGTTTTGAGAATGTGGTCCATGATGCACGTGACTGTGCTTATATGATGATGTCAGTGCGTGCTTCTTACACACGTCAAGTCAGTCAGCTGGGAAGGAGTCTCGGAACTGTACGTGCAGAAAGGCTCCAACATGTCGGCAGAACGACTGGGAAAAGTCCAGGAATTCCACAGCATGAGAACTCAGTATGCTAAAAATGCCAACTAGAAGTCTGCTACTCAACTGCATGCTGACATTACTAGTATAGAGGGGTGACTGCTGGAAACATAGAACACAGTCTATCCAGACTGATAATGCTACCTGTATGAGTTTTTGTTGTGAGGTGTGTTGAACTGTCGTTGTTACCTGTATTACTGATGATTGTAGACGGCTGTAGAACGATCTCATGCTACCTGTGTGAGTTGTTGTGGTCAGGTGTGTTGAATTGTCATTGTTACCTGTATTACTTTCTGACATTGTAGTCAGCAGAAGAACGAACTCTTCAGGCATTCGTGAAGTCACATCCTGACAAACGCGCTGAAGTCGTTCGCTTCATGAAAGACTCCCTCGCTCCACTTGTCGACAAGTTAGTTCACCTGTTACTTACTGGCTGAACTTACCAACGTTGCCGCGGACAGACTGAACATTGCTAGTTGTGCTGCCATCTGCTGAGTGATTTTGAAACAAATGTGTAATTGTGGTTTCTAAAGATTTTGGGCCATTACACGACTCTTTGGAATCCTTTGTGCTCGTGGCAGACTTCTCCAAACTGAGTGTTGTCATGCAGGTTTTCACAGTCTTGGAAAAGTCCTGAAATTTCCTGTTTCCGGGCATCAAAAGTCACCAATTATAAGAGACTTTTCCAGGGTTGTGCTAAGTTCTAACTTCTATACAAGTCCAGAATGTTTGCATTGAGTCACAGAATTCCATTGACTTTAACCGCAAATTGCTTCAGTCACGTTTATCTTTGTATCTGTGATTTCCCGTTGGACATTGTCGGCCTGTCAGCATCTGCCCGTCATCGTCACGTAATTTAGTAAGTAACTACTGTTGTGGCCAAAAGTTTAGACACGCTGTACTATAAAGAGATGTTTTTGTGTGATTTTGGTTTTAAAAGCACTGCACATGTACACATCTCTGCAACTATCCAAATTAAACGGACAGAGTATTGTTTTGTAAGGTTTAATTTGTATTGTGACATTGCTCATAATATGTACGTTTCACTACTTATAACGTAAACTTTTTGCTGAAAACGACAGCGTCTCTAAACTTTTGACCACGACTCTTAAGTAAGTGTGTAGTAACATGAAGACAGCGCTTGTGTGTCTAAAAGTTACAAATGCACCAAATGTGATGTCATCCTCCGCCGATGTGTGTCATCGTGCAAAATGCTGCAATGTCTGACAAAGGTGGCTGTGTATTGCAGACATATAAATGCACAAAATTCGGCAGCGTATAGGACGTTGATTGATTCAACTGTTTGGTAAGGAGCTGTAGTAGCCAAGAGGATTATTTGACTGCGTATCTCAGCATTTTACATCAAGTGAGAATTTTAGGGTCATCACAAAGGTCGAGCCGTCAATGCTGCTGCTATCTGTGTGTTGTCATCATCGTGATGTGATCACATATGAGATTGCACACGTAGGATTGCTGACTGATAACAGAATGTGTCCCGTTATCACCCGATAATCTTTGATTGTCAGCACAAACTCAACAAGGTCTTTAGTGTTTGTTGACGTTGTTGAATGTTCTGTCACAGGTCAATAGTTCAACACAGCTTCATACACCGATTGTTATACGATTTCTTCAGCTGTGCCGAAGACCCGGAACGCTCGGTATGTTCCAGTCCTGTGATTTATACACTACTCAGTTTGTCATATACAG
>Ga0056129_1000591_pt1 | contig 10074 bp, 5 predicted proteins | sample WorMetLIZISLAND1_FD_71118 | JGI IMG/M metagenome (GOLD analysis project Ga0056129, IMG submission 71118) | Marine gutless worms symbiont microbial communities from Max Planck institute for Marine Microbiology, Germany - Olavius loisae LIZARD... ...
TGAATTTTGAGTTTTTCGAGTCTTTCCATTTTATATTCTAAACAACGATATGGGCACAGAAGCACTTCGCTTACGCCCATAACATCCGCTATGTTATGTTATGTTATGTTAATTCGGTATTTTCAGTTTTAGGTTTAAGCTGTTTTTATCTTGCATGTAGCCGGAAATCGATTCAATTTTAGTGCCCTTTATTTATAATTATTATTATTTTATAAATTTTAATTACTGTTTGACGCTTTCGATTATTCCGCACAGTTGACGGTGATTAAAATGCTCTGGATGTTTACAGTACGTATGGTTATAAATCGTTAGCTTTTTAGGTCAAGAGGAGACGGGAGACGTACAACTGGATCTGGATCTGTATCTGAATCTGGAAAGTAGTCGCCAGTCTCCATAAGGATATCACAGCGACGAGGTGTGCACGTCTACGGGCGTGTGACAGAGCTCAGCTGGCTTCGGAATGCAGACGTCTCCATGTCTCCTTTTTATATCCATATATTTGGTGGGTAAAAGTTTACAAACGGCCGCCACCCCCAATACTGAATAAGCAGGAAATTGACACCCAGTCAACTGCAATTTCCCACCAAATAAATAGTCTGAAACATGCACAACAACACTAATTCTACTGATATCAGTCAGTTTTCAACGCATTGGGATTGGCGGCCGCTTTGTAAATATTTACCATTTCCTCTACCATACCACCATAACTCACCATAACTTAGCATGAATGGAATGGCAGTCTACAGAGGTGGCAGAACGTTTTGAAAAGGGCTGGCGTTATACGGCTGAATGGTAGTCCGTATACTATTCAAATATTATGCGGCCGAATTGCCATTCACCGACCAGCAGCCAATACAAGAGCGACGGTTGTCGAGTCATTACCAACTGTGGGGATGAATCGCCAAGTTGCTAGCATTTTCCTCAGTACTTTTAGGCTAATGCATGCTGAGCAATGATGTATGTTTTTAAATTTCAAACCGTACGTTCACTGACATGATGATATCAGCGCAAGTTACAGTATGTCGTCATACGAACAAAATATTCGAATATACATTTGTCAACAGTCAGCAGTGTAATGCATTGAAAGAACAAAATGTAACTGGTGACAAAATTACTATACGGCCAAACGTCTGTATAATATCTGCATATTATACGGCCAAATAGCCGTATTTGCGGATATTATTCGTACGGTTGGCTGTTGACAGTATCTCTTATCTTAGTTCCCTTTTATGCCGGACTCATTCATGCAATTCGGCACAGTGGCGTCAAGCCAATTGGGGAGGGGGCACTACTTGTCTGCGATGTACAATTTTCATTTCCAGAATATTAGGCTATTTAAAGTGAATTGCGACACTGAATTGTAGTCGTGACAATTGATAACTCAAGCCATTTTACTTCTTCTTTCATGTGCAAGCTTAGCTGCCTGCAGAGCTGCAGCCACTGTCATCGATTTTCCTTGCAGTCTTGAACAAGGATATTGCATCTGTTCTCTCAAATATTCTAAGACCAGTAACTAGTGACAAATAGAATGTTAACTTGCGTGTAACAATCGCATGCAGCCCGTTTCATTTCTGCTTCACCTTTATCGTGTGCCACTACCTCAGCAAGCATGTCTTGAACTGAAGAATAGACAGAGAGTTTATAGATTTGTTTCTTGTGGTCTAGCCGAGCGTGTGGGGCACAGTGGACACAAATTGGACAGAATCGCACATCGATTTGGAGAAGAGCGAATCATACTGACATCGCTTTTTGTATATTCTATCATATTCCTGAATGTAGGAATGTTACGAGCAGAGTCGTAGAGTGCAAGATTAAGTAAATGAACCAGGCAATGTACATATACAGCTCTTGGTTTCTCTCCAGCAGTCTTTTGCTTCACACCTGATATATTTCTTCACATGATGCTGGTGACATCGAAGCACTGCCCTAGTTGTGATTGTCCGACATACTTTTGAAGCATTTTGTAATTTTTATCAGATACAACACAACTCATTATTAGGGTGTGGTAAACGTAAACTTCTGAATTGTATTATTTATTGTATTTTAAATGTTATAAAAATTGTAATGTTATTTATTACAATGACATCATGCTTTATGGTGCTGGTAACAACTTTGGTCTGTCATGAGCAGGGAACAAGTGGTATTCATGTACACATTGTCTTTATTCATTTCGCTACATGTGCCGCATCTGCTCTCATGAACATATTTGAATACCTGATGTTAGTTTTAATTGTAGATGATCATGTGATTAAGACCATGAGAATCATGAGATATTTTGGGCTGCTTCATTATGACAAACTGCACTCGCTGTTGTCAGTGTTTATTCTGGCTCAAATACTCGGTGTTTATTATCAACTTCATAGTCTGGGTAAGTTTCATATTTATATCAACTTACATCTGCAGTTTTGTGAACTTGTTGAAAGCCATCCTTTGTTTTGCTGGTATGTGCGTCTTGGACCCAGTTTATTACCGGTAACATAGTCTGTTGTTAGCCATACAGGCTTCTAAATCATATGAAATGCTTATGAAAAATATGAATTAAAGAATGTTAACACATTTAAAAATGCTTTTTTAATTAACAGTACTATACAGCACCCAAATAGTTAGCATGTGTCAAAAAGCTGAGGAGTAGCTTGACTAGTCTGCTGCATGTAACCAGAAAATGCCATCTATTAATAGAATGAAGCTAAACTAAAAGCCAACAAACAGTCTATAATGTTGTAACATTTTGTGCTTTTTTGGTTTTTGTAATTTTAACTAAGTACTAAAAAGGTGTTAAGTGATGAAAATTGAAAATATCTGAAGATAAGTAAAAGGAAGAATTTACATGGATCTTAAAACATCATTCTTGCCTCTCTCCTTATTTTTGTGCAGCAACGTAATTTATTTGCATGTGAACTGACCATTTGGTTACTGTGTGGAACATTTGGTTGCTCTTTTTTTGTTAATTTTAAGAATTGAGACATTGCAGCATTTTTGGCTGAGCAATATGTGGTAAAAACTCTCCGCTGTTGTTATGTGACAGTTGTCTGTCACCCTGTGACACACGTGCACTGTGATTAACAGATGTTTGTTTTGAAATTAATCCAAATTATTTGTACTAGGTGTAATGGTTTGGCAGTTTGACATAAAAAATGATGAAATTGAAATAGTCAGTTTTAGTATATCTGTCACCAGTAACTTGTTAGCATGAGTATGGGTATGGGTATTGGGTATAATGCATTATGCGCTGACAGTCTGACAAGGCTGTGTGTGTGCTATAATGTTGACAATAAAAGCATGCTCTGTCATATAGTGTTATGTATACTGCAGGTTGCCGGTCTGACATCAGTAATAATCGGTGTCAGTGCTTGGCTTGACAATGAACACAATGATCTCATGTCTCAGCTGCCAACGTTGCCGGCATTGCTGCTTATTGTCGTCGGTGCACTAGGATCATTCGTCGGTCTCGTCGGCTTTCTTGGAGCCATTCGAGAAAGTTTTTGTCTCCTAAAGACGGTAAAAGCTGCTTTTTCCTATTAATTTAAATGAAAAGTTGATGAAAATATAGTTTTATTTTTGTCACTTATCATGTGGCCCAGGTGCAGCAGTTCTTGATGGGACATTTTAGGACTGTGCTATACTTCTGGTGATTGCAGTAATGTGGCTTGTTATGTCTCTTATAGTTACATCTACCCAGTGTATATTACCAGTAGTGCTGGTAAACTTGCTGCTGGTGAGTGGGCTTGTTAGTTTGAGTAATTTGATGATATGAAGGAAGACGTCGGGTTGACTATTTCAGCAACCACTTCAATGTATGAAATATAACAGGCCGGTGATCATGTGTATATCACTTGTGATATTATTATACAGTACCAACTGTCAAAAAACATACTTTTGTTGTTTGTAGTTTTGTATAGTTGCATCGGTGCTGTTTCTGTGTGAAATTGTTGGCGGCATTCTCATGTTTGCACTGATGGATCACGTCCGTAGCACTATTACATCACACATCAAACAGGCAATTGTGAGCTATCAGACAAATGAGAGACTTCAAGACTTCATTGACTATGTACAACGGAAAGTTAGTTTTATTTTTTGTTTTTTTTTGTTTAATTATATTCCACTAAGTGTTCTTTTCTGGGATGTATATAGATTATGTTGTATGCTGAAATTGCTGGGCGTTTCTCCGCTAGGTGTCTACAATCAAAATACAGTGGGAGAAAGTGGCACTTTTAAACCTCTATACGTGAAAATTTCTCTAATGGTAAGTAAAATGGCCACAGTTACTATTAACCATCAATAGGAAGTCACATGTCATTGATTTGCTGTAGATTTCTTTGCGATAGGTTTTAATAGAAGCACTGCTGTTGCATCAGCTAGACTTTCTTGTATCATAGTGTGCGAATGTACATGTATTGGTAATTTGCAACATGTCACGGCCATCAGTCTATAAATAGCACATAATGGAATGCTGTACATGACTTCTTGATTTAGATTGGCTGTTAACAACGAAGTATGCTTTTGTTGGGTGTTGTACGCATGAAGATTCATGGCGCCAATCTTTTGTATTTTTACTTTAGAAATGTTCTTGTCGATTGACACAAAATATATTATATCTTGGCTGAAGACTAGGCCAACTCATTTGCACAATTTGATAAATATTCATGTGTGACTTTCTAATCAGCTGTGTTGAGAGTTGCATGCTGTCTGCAGTTGGAGTGTTGCGGAGCGTCAGATTACCGAGACTGGGACGACAACAGTCATTTCAGCTGTACTGTGTCGATGTCGTCAAAACTCCACTGTTCTGTGCCTATGTCATGTTGTGCAGTACGTGGAAACATCTACTGTGGTCTACGCTTGAGACCCGCCGGGGTATGCCACTGTTTTGCCCCATGTGTGGGCTGTCTGAGATGGTTTAAGTTAGTATCTAGCACTACTTTATTTTTTGATCATATGATTCAGTTGAGTGGAATTCTAATAGAAATTACAGTAAAAATTCATGTAAATAAACTTAAAAATTTTTTTATATCATATCTGTAATATACAGGCGTTAATATTGATAAAATTGATTAGGTTTTTATGTGGGTCAAGTGAGTTGATATCTGTAACTCGGTTTATTAATGTGTTTTTGAACATCGGCCAATTATTATTTAGTGACTGTCTGACATGAAAAAATTCAGATTACTGGGAATTATTAGGATTGGAAGGAGATAGCATGGTGATTAAGTGCAGTAATATTGAGATGGCTTGGATAAGTGAATGATGCTAATTGGATCAGCGATGCAGATGGACAAATGACAAGTCCAATGATGATATGATTGGATAGCTCTAAAGTGTATATGTGTGTGGAAAGCTTTGTAATCCACCACCCAGTGTGAATGAAGCATGGATTGATCTGGTTCACATATGATACGAAGCACGTCACAAACGTATTAAATTACTTTATTATTGTTAAATAGCAGTATGACAGAAGCAAACGCACTGGCTTCTGTTCAAGTCAACTCGACGACTTCAGTAGTCTATGTGACACCGCTGATACTCGATTATTTACCAAGATTTTACACAATCCCTGCCATGTCCTGCAGGCACTACTCACTCCACCAGCAGATCACAATTATAATTTAAGAGACAGACCACATAACAGGCAGCTTCCCGACCACATGTCACATCTCACTAATTGTAATTTTATTGTTCGTATGCTGTTTTGTGATAGTTATTGACTGTATTCACTTATTCATTATCTTGTATTTTATCAGTATCTGTTTACAATTGCGGTCTGACAGTTGTTCTGTTAAAGTAACATTTGATTGATTGATTGATTGATCGTTTTGTAGGAGTTATCAATGGACTCTTCGGTATATTCTCACGGCTGTAGTGCCCTGCTGCTGGACCTGTTTAAAAGCAGACTTATCTATATTAGTATATTTGCATTTGCATTGGGCATTTCTGAGGTAAGTGACTATTTTTTGACATTTTCAATGTCAGCATGCTAGCCATGTGTGGTGTGATAACGTGGGGGTTTGGTGCTGTTATGCGGTAGGACTATCCTTACACTAGCCATTCACACGTACTGTAGTGTAGTTCTGGTCAGCCAGTCATGGACACCCACACTCCAGCACATGGTAGCATATGGTCACCCACGGCTGAGCTAACAAGCAGTCAGCATGCTGCACTCTGCCCTTGCACATGACCCTACTACAATACCAGCAGAGCTGAAGAGGGATTGAGGTATGTTAGGTTGTGGGGAGGAATCTGATAGACTTTATACCTGCTGAGTCTGAAGGCATTGTTTCTTGGAACGTCTAATTCGTGATTGGCAATCTTCAGAAGACTTGTCTGACTCAAGGCTGGTTGTCTCCATGGAGGCTGCCATTTACCACATAGTGTGACCGTTACTCTGTTGTCAGTGGGTGCCAAGGCAGGGAATATTATCGAGATTCTCTGAACTCGCCAATAGCCACCAGTCACTTGTGACATGAGCCAAACAAAGGGCTTCATCACCAGTACATAGGAGAGACATACAGGAGCAGAGTAGGTCACAGTCATTATCATTTTTGTGCAAATACCGGGAAAATATCACAATTTGTGTCTGAAACACTATGCCAAGTTTTCGAGTCCCAACCAGGAAGTGAACTGGTTGGGTGCCTGTCACCATACAGGCTCAGTGCATGCAATGGCTTAATCTGCTCAGCCACTGAAGTGGAATCCAACCTGCAGTCTGTTTTTCATTTTGATACTTTTTCGGACGAATATTTTCATCTGGAATGTGATGTGATTTTACATCAAATGCGTTTGGCGTCCAGGTCGTTGGTGTGGTACTGGCAAATGCCTTGATGCAGAGCATTCTTCGCGGTCCAGCTACACACCAGGAGGAACGCGCTGAACTTCAGGTTGCGTACGAGCTTGGCCGCTTAAGTTGCCAGCGACGTGATTCTATTTAGTTGTGTGACCCCCCCCCTCCAACACAGATTAAGGCATGGTTCACATTGATAGAGTCCGGGTAGCCGTGTATCGGTTTCAGTAAACATGAGTTGCGTGTATTCCAATGGTGGCCGTTCACATTGACACAAGTTCTGTACGAGTATGTGTTACCTGTGAATTTTACTTATACGAACAGTTTCTTGGCAGGTTGCGTTTTTATCCAACCCGTATGATGTAAACAATGCAAAATTTGTATTCAATGTTATTTATACACGCCATGAGACATATTTTACGTCACAGAGTATGTCACTGTTGAGTCTTTCATTGGTAGGGGTGCACGATTAGTAAAATTGTTAACTATGTTGTGGAATATTGTTACTTTTTCGCAAAGCATTCTCTCAATTAAATTTAACTGGGGATTGTCGGTAGACACACGTTGAGTTGTCCTTGTACAAGTTACCATGAACGCTCCACTCATACGGGTGAAGCTTGTACGAGCCGTAAACCGAAACCCAGACTCGGAACTCGGACTTGTACTAGTGTGATTGTGAACGTAGCCCGACACTTGACTCAGTATTCAGTGCAGTATTGCTGTTGATATGTGAAACACACAAGGGGTGGTTGGTACTGTGCATTTGATGCTGTATCGTTTCTCCTTCTAGCAGAGATGTTTACATCAGTCAAGCTATCTGATAAGGGGAATAGGACAAGGACGTTATTACGTTGTTGATATTTCTGGCCAATCCAACAAACTGTGCTGACCAAATGCATGCCTGTTTTGGGGAACCTAATATTTTCATATTGCCACTCTTGGGCTCAGTTTATTGATGACTTCTGTAGTCATTTGTGGTCATTGAAGAGATGGCGTTGTTGCTTTCCACTTGTTTAAATGTTTTCCATGTAGTTGACTTGAATCTTACAGACTAGAAAATGTGAACAATAGTGCAAGTATTTTGCGATTTCCGTCTCTGAAACGTAAATTGTGAACACTTAAAGTCAGCTTGCATATTGTTAATCAGATAGATCCTGTGGAACTGTTAATGTATTAATAATAGTAATAATAATTAAACACGCACTTTTTAATGTATTACAGTGTAAAGTTGAAATCTTCATTACTGCATTAGAGTTTTTAGCTGCTACAAGAAAACAGCAGTTGTTCCACAAAGTTGTCACTGTTTTGCGAGTTGTTCATACATTTCTAGCGACTGCTGACAAGTTTTTTGTATTAATTCAACCGTTGAACTGCATTATTTTTCAAGTGTATGGCTTGTAACTAATTTACAGCATACTGCAGAAAAAAGTTTTCATGGCTTAACAATAATCTTAAGTTGTTTGTAAATTTGGCCTTTTGAATTTTCTGGTTCCAGATGCATTTCATGGTGTGACCACTGACCAGTGATTGATGAGGACATCATTTGGCATTGCTGACCGTCCATTTGTATGTCTGTCTGTTGTTATTGTGTATGTGTTTTTGATCACCAATGATGTGGTTTAACTGCAGACTATTAGTTATAATCTTGTGTTTAAGAATTAAGCGTTGTATGTAATGGTGTTTTATGTATGTGCAGTGTAGTACTGTGAGTTATGGTGTGAAGTTGTGTTATGTTTGTGTGGAGAAAACTCTGTAAAATACGTTCAAAGAAGTGCACTATAAATAAGATCTTATTGAGTTCTGTTGGCTTGAGATTCTATTAATCTAACTTCATTTTTATTGCACGTCTACATCTGGAGCTGTGTATGGCTAGTATGAAAAACAGACAGTAATGTATTGAACAGTGTAATTTCTAATCACCTTAATGATAATTTCAGCTATTTGAAAGCTTTCTATATCCTTGAAAATTGAGAATATATTTCTACTACATACGTGTCTGGGTGAAATTATGCAGTTGAAATGTGGTATGCTATTGAATCTGGGTTTTATTTGCCTACAGATAAAAAGACACAGCTCCAAATCAGCTGTATCCATAGATGTGTGATGTTTTGTAGAGAAATGACCTGGGGCTTATTTTATTCTGTAATTTTGTACTTTTGTTATATGATTGTGTATTGTATTTGTTTATTGGATGACTTTGTGCACAGATTTTAGCTGCACTCTGCCAGCCTACAAGTATCTTTTCACAGAATTTCATTTATTATTGTGTAGTATAGTATTATTTGTATAAGCTGCTGATGAATTGTTTTATGAAAATTTGAAAATGAAATATTTATTTAACCATTTTCGTTGCATGGGGCCGGGGGGGGGGTCAACTGTACTATCTTATAAATAACTAATTGGAAACGTATAGACTGCGGTGGTTGGTTGGGCAAGAGAAAGTGGACTGCACCCACCAATCTATACCGGTAGTCACGTTGTCCTATCACCTGCACAGATTTTATTTTTGATGATCATTTCACCATCTCTGATCAGATCTCATCACTTTCTAAGTCATGATGTTCTTATATCCGTGAACTCCGCTGTATCCGTGCTTGCTTTGATTCTAAAACAGCTATCATTGCCTCTATTGTCCACTCTCTCTCTCTCTTAATTTGACTACTGTAACACTCCCTATTGCAATCTTCCTAACTCTCAAATAAATCGCCTACAACAGATTCAGAACTGCCTTGCACGTACTGTGGTCACAGCTAAATTGTCTTATATCACACACATCTTCAGATCTCTGCACTGGCTCAAAAATAGTGAACGTATTGAATATAAACTCTTCTCACTCACCTACAAAGTTCTCACAACCTGACTACATACAAAATCTTATCTCTGTTCAGTCTACATGTAGAACCCACTCCTCATCTGCTGTCACCCTAGTTCGACCATCCGTATCTTCCTCGTTACAAATCACGAACTGCTCTTATGCGTCACCTTTCCTGTTCCGTTAACCTCATTCTCTTCACTCTGCTCCTGGTTCACCTCATTCTGCGCAATCTGCGCATATCACCTCATCACAGCCATCACCTTCGCTCTCACCATCGATCGCTTCCTCAGCCTTTCACTCCAGACTTAAAACTCATCTCTTTCACAAATCCTTTGCTCCATAGTCTTTCTGGTTCCTTCTGGATTGCCATCACCGTCTGCAGTCGGTCTAGAAGTCCATTGGGTATAAAACGACGAAGCCAAACGCCTGCACAGTCAACATCCAAGACCCCTGCACTTTTGGACATAAACGGTGTCCCGGAAAAAAA
>Ga0056129_1000592_pt1 | contig 10073 bp, 8 predicted proteins | sample WorMetLIZISLAND1_FD_71118 | JGI IMG/M metagenome (GOLD analysis project Ga0056129, IMG submission 71118) | Marine gutless worms symbiont microbial communities from Max Planck institute for Marine Microbiology, Germany - Olavius loisae LIZARD... ...
TTGTTTTGATACAATACCGGCGCGTGATGGACGGACGGATGGACAGACAGACAGACATGTTGCTGTCACAAAGACCCGCAGTAGCATAGCATCACACGGGTATAAAGTGGTCTGGCTTATTACTGATCAACAATCCTGATCACAGTTGCTGAAATTTGACTTGGTTAGACATTTTTGACACTATAATACTTTCAGTAAACTTTTCAGGTGAACAAATACACACTAGTCCAGTCTGTATTACTCACAATGTTTTGGCACTGCTGTGTAGACCATACACTGAGTTACACCTGTTTTCACTGGTGGTTACATCATCTAATCAACATCAGTGAATTCTGTTGAAAGATTTAATCTGCGATGAGTTCACTGTAACTGTTCTTAATCAGTCCACTGAACAAACCTTCACTTGTGAGCGTTGACTGCGATGGATGTTGCTGCAAAACCTTCAACCTTTCTGCCGCAGCTGAAGAACCTCTCTGAGCTGCGTCATGATACAGCCGTATTGCCTCTGTGTTGTCTTGAGGCATACCTGCAACCAGATTAACATCAGACGCCAGTCAATGAACTGAGCCAATTACAAGGACATAACATTTCACGTTGCAAGGCAGGCATGTGTCCATCCTTCTCATTCGCTGCATCCTTTCCACTAATCCAATCTCTTGACCTTTTCCACTCCATGACTCCCTCATCTTATCACTGCTCTCTCTGTCACCTTCTATCCTCTCTCAGTTGTTAAGCATTTCAACCATAAACACCTATCTGACATCCTCACCTTAAATATTTACAGAACTGCAGAGCAGCAAATAAATTTTAGCACATTTCAAGTCAAACAACACTAATATTATTTTGTAGGTTAAAATCTTTTTGACTTTTGATATATTCAAATTGCTCTGTTGTCCATATGCTTACCTGTATGCCTGCATGTAGAGCAAAACACCCAATTACCAGTATACTGTTTACTTGAATTCTTGAGTTTTTATGCATTTTGCCAAGCATAAGCAACTAGTTTGACCAACTGAGGTGACATCTGATACCTTCTAGACGCACAACATGGTGCCAAATTGTACCTCGATCGGTGCAGGGGGTGTTCATTTTTGCCCCCAAACCATCACATTTACAATTTTTGCCCTGTACTGACAAATGCCTTGCATATCACAAAAAAATCATTCACATTATATGCACGTAAGCTTAACGACTGAAGTTTGTTGCTTTTGTGCAACAGATAAGTAATTAAATAAGTAAGTAGTAAGTAACTTTATTCAAGCAGACAACAAATGTATATATAGTGATTGAACTAGTATTACACATTACCAATACAGCGAAGAAAAAGAACATCTAACAGGTGGTTAAAAACAAGAAACGGAGAAGTTAACACAAAGTTATACAAAAATCATAAAACAAGCAAATGATACATTAAGAACTGAAACATTTACAAAGTGAACTGACAATGACAGATTTCTTGTGGAGGTTGTAAGTGGTCCTCAATATGTGACTTATTATCTGAGGAAGCAATGGGTAAATACAATGGTTGGATGACTGCAGATCACTGGAAAGATCTTCCATGGCTGAATCAGCAATGGCTGAACCATAACAACCTTACTAATAGAGTCATAATGAAAGCTACGTCTAAAGAAGCTGTCTATTCTATGTACAACTTCAGCACTGAGTAGAGGACCACAAAACATGGTAGAGTATATAATAACAAATCGCTGAGAACAACTGCTTGAAAAACAGTGTGCAATAACGGACCACGTTCTCTTAACTGTTTTAACAAAATATGCGTTGGCTACATATTTTAACAATATAATCAACATGCTCAACAAAACTGAAGCAACTAACTTTTGAAGGGGCAACATTTTTGGTGCCTATAGTGGCTTGCCTACTAATGGAATCAGACAAATTTACAAAAGGTTAAAAAAATATCCTCTGTCAGCAATTATCCAAGTTTGGTGGGGATAAGATGTTGCATGCATGCTGCAGAGGTAAAGCATGAGGTTTTAAAAACATTTTTGGTCATGCTGACACTTATACTGAGCAGTCACGTCAGTTGCAAGGTTGCAAGACTGGAAAACAGAAAGGCAGTAGACACTGACATCACGCTATCAACTATACGCAACTTTGTGTGATGTCTCTGCTGCTTGGTCAAGAAACAGCCATTGCACTACAAGTGAAAGACATAAGAACTTCCACTACACTGCAGCAAATGTTACTAGTGAAACAGACAGAGAACAGGATGGGACACTCAACGCATGGGACACACGACACACTGTATCTCCAAGGCCGTGCTCAAAGAAGACAGCCAAGTGTAGTAAAACAGACAGAGAGTCCATGGAACACTCAACGCATGGGACATACGACACACTGTACCTCCGAGGCCGTGCTCAAAGAAGGCAGCCAAGTGTAGTAAAACAGACAGAGAGTCCACGGGACACTCAACACATGGGACATACGACACACTGTACCTCCAAGGCCGTGCTCAAAGAAGGCAGCCAAGTGTAGTAAAACAGACAGAGAGTCCATGGGACAGTCAACGCATGGGACATATGACACACTGTACCTCCGAGGCCGTGCTCAAAGAAGACAGCCAAGTTGTGTTGCGCATTGACCTGGCCACGAGACGCTGCATCGCGATACAGTTCAGCTGCCTTGGCTTCATTGTGTTCAGTTCCCAAACCACGCTCGTTGCAGATGGCGAGGAAATACATGGCATCAGCATCCTAAGATCAACAGACACAATGGTACAACCACCATAGACTCATTTCACATAGACAATAACTAATGTAGTGCATTCTTCCACAGACATTGAGACAGATTGACCACTACAACTTATCAGCATCACTGCCGTTTAGACTGCGACAAATTATTCTGTTTGTACTGCCATCTGGTGATGTAAAGAACAGTAACAAGCACATACACGACACTGAGAGCCAGCCAGAGTGTGACATGTGCATGTCATATGTAGAGAAATCACACTTCTAAAAATTCACTTAGAAGGACCATTGATCACATTTTACGTCAAAAGTTCCAGAATGTACTGATAAAAGTTGTTTTACATTGTTTCATTTTTCTTATTTATAAACTTCAGTATATCAATGCTGCACCTCAAAGACACAGTATTTTACTGCTGACACACTAAAGACGATAACAATTACAAGACCTTCCTCTGTGGAGTGGTGTTCAGTCTACTCAACAGATTGAGACGCTGTTAATTACAAAATAAAACACTGTTCACAGACACCTGCTGTTTTGCGGCTTTTTCAAACATGGTGACAGCACGTCCCATATCATGCTGGGCTGGCTCCGTGAACAGCACTCCAAGCTCCCGTTGTGCCTTCCACACAATCAGCATTCAGTACCAAAACATCTGCTGAACGGAACAACTTAATCAACATGCCCTTAGTTGTGTGCATTACCCTGTCTGAGAACGTTAATGTGCTCAATTACATGTCAGGCATCATTCACTGAACTACTTGTAACCTTTCATATCAGATGAGTTCATATAACTGCAGGTACAGGTAACCCACAGATAACTTTAAACTTATCTGCATTTGATATGATGAGAAACCAAGTAAGCAAGTAGTTTCTTTACTCAAGACTGACAAATGCAGCCCATGACAACGGACTGAACAATTCTATATAAAAATGCTAGGGAATACAATATCAAGGAGAGGATTCTGCAGTGCCAACAGTTAGGATGGTTTGTTAATGCACTAAAGCAAACAGCATTTCAGGCATTGCTTGACTACATAAAGATTACAAGCATGACAAGAGACTGAGTGAGTACATACATATACATACATACATACGTTTATTAAAGAATGGCAGCACAAACATGCTGGAGAGTGAATAATACAAACAAACCAAATACAAATCAATACAAACAAACAGCCAGGGGTAAATGTATTATTGTGCTTAGAAGAGCCGATGTGTAGTGAAAACACTAAAAAAAATTCTCCTTGACATGGTTAATGTGGAATTATTAACCTCATCTTCTAAGACGTTATCTAGAAGGTACGTGCAGCCATTCTCTTGGCAATGTCACTGACAACATGGTAAAGGATAACATGCTAAAAGTCTGGACAGCAAAATCATTTGGTATTACAATTATCATTACAATCAATTATCATTACAATCAATTATCATTACAATACTTTGGAAACTCAAAAAGTTAACCAACCTAAAAAAACTTACAAATAGTTAACAGTCTAAACAACCATCACATAGACACTTGAAATATCAGATGAAATAAACCTTGAATCATTAAGAATACCTCCTTGAGCCCAAGGCTTGCAGCTTGTTCTAACAGTTTGACAGCCTCTTGATGATGAGCATCAACTGATGATTGTAAGTACACAACAGCCAAATTATACGCACTTTTGACATGGTTCAGTCTAGCTGCCTTCGCATAGCATTCCATTGCCTGACAGACAACAGACAGTAACAAAGCATACTGAAGAATTGTGCAAGACTTTATGCCAACAAGACAAGTGTAAAAATGTCATGGAATCTGTTCCAGTTAGTTAAAATATACAAAGTGAAACTGCACTGAACAGAACACTGGCAATACAGAATATGGTGGTGTACAAATGTGTCTTTGCCGTGCTAAAAATAACTACTAAGGTCAAGTGTAGGCCACAGGCTGCAGCCGGTATGCTGTGCAGAGATATGTGAACACTGTTTAATAGTAAACCATCTATCACAGCAAGGAATGCTGCTAATGGCCACTTGGCGTCCAGAATTTTTTCTGTGCAAAAAATCAAGATTAAGACGAAACTGCAAAATGGCTATGCACTACGAAATAACAACTACAGTACAGAAGGCAAAAGTCAATGGAGACATTACTGAAAACAAGTCAGCATTAACCCAAGAAGAACTACGACAGACAAGAGAGAAGACTTATGCCTATTCCAGTCCTTTTTTGAGGTGTGCAGTGTGATTAACAATAATGACATTGCTCATGCTACACAATGCCAGGTTTGCCAGTATGACGTTCACTTCACCATACAGGTGACGTGTACCCAGTGCTGAGGTCTGTGTCATCACTGGTCCAATGTGTTGTCCCAAAGGCAGACATACATGTGTCATGTTGAGCCACAGACAGCAATGCACCAGTACACTGAGTACAGTTACATCCAATGACTGATCCTCCAGGTGTGCATTAGTGTTGTGCTACCTCAATGCACCAGTACACTGAGTACAGCTACATCCAATGACTGATCCTCCAGGTGTGCATGTGTGTTGTGCTGCTACCTCAATGCACCAGTACACTGAGTACAGTTACATCCAATGACTGATCCTCCAGGTGTGTATGTGTGTTGTGCTGCTACCTCAATGCACCAGTACACTGAGTACAGTTACATCCAATGACTGATCCTCCAGGTGTGCACGAGTGTTGTGCTACCTCAATGCACCAGTACACTGAGTACAGTTACATCCAATGACTGATCATCCAGGTGTGCATGTGTGTTGTGCTGCTACCTCAATGCACCAGTACACTGAGTACAGTTACATCCAATGACTGATCTTCCAGGTGTGCATGTGTGTTGTGCTGCTACCTCAATGCCAGCACAGGCAAATTAACCAGTTGCCCGAGTCAACTGGTCCACGCAATCTCGCACTAGTCATAGAAAGTACCAGTGATGATTATAAAGAATAAATGGCAAGTCGCTCCATATCAGAATACGCTGTTACCAATACTACTAGCACGCTTAACTGAGGATAAGATAATAATTTACACATTACCATTCACAAGATTACATTACGTATTCTTCTTCTTCTTGTGTGGCATGCACCACAAAGGGAGCATAGCGCCAAACACAGACATCAGTTTCCAGAGTGGACGATTCTGAGCCACATTTATTGCCTCATCCAGGGAGAGGTTGTTAGATTTCAGGTGTACATTACTGGAATTAAATAAACAATTCGCTGGCTATATCACAGTCCATACAAGCCATTTTAGATAGATGGTTTATTTGTATGGCAGCCAGCGGCTGGATTGTAACAAACGATGATAATACAATCACAGAAAAACACAAGTCTAAAAAAAAGCCTAAACATAATGGTCCAAACAGTACGGTATCAAAGATACCTTGTTCGTCAACAGGTGACAAGAAAGCTACACAAATCCGATTAACAAATCACATGGTTGCAAATGCACTACCTTTCCAATGTCCTTCGTAATTCCGAGTCCATTCTGATAGCACAGAGCTAGGTTGAACAGAATCTTGGCATTGCAGATACGGCCTTTGCTTGCACGCAGCCAGATCAGAGCAGCACTCTGGTAATCACCGCGGTGAGCATGATTCATCGCCAACACGTTATATCGAATGCCACGGACGTAACTGGTCACCAGTCTATTCCACTCATTAGCTACCGAATCAGAACGTTCCTCCTGGCTCTGAAGAGATGTAACAAACACAGTAACAACTTTCATCAAATTTACTAACAACTGGTAATTAAAAACAATGTCGGCAGTTTTTATGGATTTAAATAATCTACTACCATATATTTCATATATATATTGTCGCAATCTTCATAACAAATATTTATACAATTACTCCCTATATACAGTAAATACTTAGGCAGACTTGACACACTGATCACAAATCTTCTGTGAATAGTCAAAAATTTCAGTTTATTTCTTTGCACATTTGTTTGTCCACTGAATTAGTGACAGGCCAATTGCTAATTCTCATTGTCAAAGCAGAATAATGGTAATAAGTAGTGTTATTTGTGGCCTTTAATTGCATATTATTGAAGCCAACACAACTGGGTGTTATTAGCACTATAACAAATGCTAATAATCTCTATTAGTATTAATTAAACAATAATTAGCTAATCTAATAAGTTGGTTATCATAATTCATAGTTAATGCAGCTGCACAGTCTAATACAAGCAGTGTGCTGGTAACAGTAGTAATATGACGTCAATCAGCAAACTCACGGGTTCCTCAGCAGTAGATGGAGTATGTAAATTCCGAATAAAGTCACGCAGCTCGTTCTGAAACTCTTCCAAGTCGGCGTCATGTTCTTCACCAGTCTGATGTCTGGAAGGAGAGGCATCACTCGGGCTGGTGCTGTGTTCCTCAGCATCAGCTGCGGAGGCTGACGTTACTGTTGACTGTGGCAGTATCCTCTTCACAGTCCGCTGGACGTCGGGCATCAGAAGACGAGAGACAAACGCCGCAGTGTAGTAGACGTGAGATATAAACCATTTGTTGAAGTCAAATTTATCAGTCATTTCAGACGAATTCTTACAACAGTGACACCAGCAGCCACGCTCCTTAACACCGCGACAGTGATTTCTATGACAAATTGTGCTCATCTGTACTCCAAGGACAACTGCTGTACCCTACAACATGGCCATGACATAATTCAAAATACTGTTAAACACAGAAATATTAATACAATTTTGCTGCTCACAAGTTTAATGTTGTCGTACGTAAATTTGGTAATTTCGCATCTTTTATTTTCATAACTCAAAACCTCACAAACAGTACAGTAATTGTAACAGACCTAAAGTAAAAGTCCACATTAAGTTCGATTATGTTTGATTTTTTGCAATGCAAACAGTACAGCTTACGACTTTAAATAAAATAAAATGTACTGCTTCTGCATGGTGTTGTTGTTAGTTCAGCGACATGTGACCTGATTACATGTTTTTTGTTTTTACACTCTATTGTGTAACAAAATTGTCTTCTGTATCTTCATAGTCGCTGACTTTATTGTTAGACCTAGACAGTGTCAGCTATGATCACGAAAATCTCCCCATTTAAACAATCCTTGATTTTACATGCCAGACGCCCTTCTTGTTGCCAATACAACAGCATCAACGTACTGACAATGTGCCGTCTACTTTAAACTCCTGTTTCTGCTCAAGTGGCTTGTTAACTTCACCAATTCAAGCTTACTTGCCAAGCATTATTCATTTTCCCAGAATATGATGATTATTAAATCTCAATGTCTAATATACCAGTAATGTTCTAATGCGCACACTCATGTTTGAATATGTAAGTTGAATGTAACGAGACTGCAATGGACGAGAATCCTGCAGTTGAAAAATGGAAACATCTGTTAAAATAGCTGTGTGGTGATCTAGCAGTTTAAATGATGACAAACCCATCCAATTGCTTCTAGGTAGTAGGATGGATGCCTGCCAGACCACATATCATGTCGGAAATATCGCATGTGCTCCTTCCACTCGCAATGAGGTCCACCATTAGTATCATTGTCAGCATCATCAGCTCCGTGCTCTTCACGGCTTGAATCACTATCCGCTCCATTGTTTAACCTAACATCACATGAACAACACCAGATAATGTAGTCAACAGGTTAAATTTTACTGCATGTCAGCTCTAATAAATACGGTAATAGGTATCATCACGACTGACTGTCATGCCGTGGTATAATTTCAACAGAAACACACGTATTGTCATGTGGTTTTCACAAAGTGGTAGTTCACATTCTAGTTTTCGGCGATATAAAAATGCTGCAGAAATTTAAATGGCATCACCCCTGCACGAAACTTTTTACAGGTACCCTTATTTCGGCATTTGAGAAAACAGTTCTTTGCAGCAGTGAGCCAAAGCTAATGTTAGAAGGACGTCATCACATTTTGGCCAATCACATGCACGATCACAGATGTCAACTACTTTTAGTAGCTCACGGCCAAATACGGCATAATTTAAGGCTAAAAGAGGGATTTCAAAAGTCCAACATGCCGATCCCAAACCTGGTTATGACAATGTGCACTACTACGCCATACAGATTACAGCATTGCAATTCTTAGATAAACCATGTGATGCTTCCACAAGCATTGCACTACCAAGCAATTTAGACATTTTGAGCTACTGAGGATACTGGGGAGCTTCAGGCAAGCAGAACAGGTTACAGGAATTTCTAGCACAGCACAAACCTGGGTCGTGTAGCACAATGCACCAGCGCACGGCGGTGCACAGCTGTCTTGCGATGTTCATTGTGGCAAGTTACTATCTGAGCTGAAGGCTTCACTGATCCAGCACATTTCAGCCAGAATCCTGAAAATCACCATATGTGACAAAGTTAAATGTTAACTATAGACCTAAAACGATACTTAAAAACAAAAAATAATAACAGCAGATTTGTATATATAACGACACTAGGTTTGAATATCTGGACTAGCATGAGTTCATGAGTCATTTATGCACAGAAGTCAGCCACAGACCTCTTAGCCTATACACAATACACATAGCACCACATTTATATTATTATCGTTTCTAGCAGATGTGGGCCAAGCATATTATCAATCATAACACTATGACGTTCAGTTAAAAGTAATAAAGCTCAACAAAATTGTATGTTCAGTGGTCAGTCAACATAGCAGGTGTCACGAAACACCGCACCGGCCGCACAGGCCCCAAATGCAGCGATATCTTACACTGAATAAGCAGCAAGAGTAACAAAATGCAAGTCAGAAATGCATGAAAACCATAACCTGTTCCTTTTCTTAATCGAAATCAATAACATGCACTGCACCAGACACATTTTACCATTGATACCCACGACCTGTATTTGGCGCTGGTGTGGACGGTGCGGCCGGTGCGGTGTTTCGTGACATCGACACAAGTGTGGACTCTCATACTGACAACATGCAGACTGAAAAGTCCTACTGATATCTTGAAGGCTCATCAACACAGGATAGGCTTGGAAGCGTCCAACAGCTGTGACTGTGGACTCGGCATCGATGACATTGAACATTTTCTTTTACAATGTACATTATACGACGATTTATGTCATGTTTTGAAGCAGGATGTAATAAATGTCTGGGAAAGATGTGAAAGCAGAGGCAGTTTGAATCTATCTGTGCAACTCCTGTTGTTTCCTTTCGCCATTGATCAGCTTACATACATTGAATGCTGTGACATTCTGTCAGCAACATTTCATTACATCAGGAACTCTCAGAGACAGTTGTAACACCTTGTCATCTCTTCACATCTCTTCATCATCAGTTCAGCGCCATTACCATACCGTCATATTGACCACATCAGTGAAGACAATTTGCGAACTAACAGTGACTTATCAGAGAAAGTGACATTACAA
>Ga0056129_1000593_pt1 | contig 10071 bp, 4 predicted proteins | sample WorMetLIZISLAND1_FD_71118 | JGI IMG/M metagenome (GOLD analysis project Ga0056129, IMG submission 71118) | Marine gutless worms symbiont microbial communities from Max Planck institute for Marine Microbiology, Germany - Olavius loisae LIZARD... ...
ATTCGTATTTTACTTGTATTTTAATCTTGTGCAGATGCGTTCTGTCATTCTGTGTAATAAACGAATATGTATGTATGTATATCACCGTCAATCAATTATTTATATAGTGCCAATAGTCGCAGCTCGAATCTGAGGTGCTGGCATATGAGTGACTAGACGTGATAGGCAGAAGAGAAAAGATGAGATTTAAGACAGAATTTAAAAGTGGCAAGACTGTCAGATGAGCGAATATACAGAGGGAGAGAGTTCCAATTATTGGGTGAAGATACACAAAAAGCTCGATAGGCAAAGGAAGATTTAGCACAGTGAGGAACAGCAAGAAGGTGACAGTTAGTAGATCGCAAATATCTAGATGGCCTATAGTATATAGGTCTATTAGATCTGCTAAATAGTACGGCTGTCCTGTGTGGAGTGCATTATATGTCAATATATATAGTTTATAGATGACACCTGTCTGATTGGCAGCCAGTGTAAATCTCGATGGATGTCCGTGGCACTGGCTGACTATGTGTCAGTAGTGCAGACAATCATTTAAGAGTATCTAATTTGGCTTGTTTGTTTTGTATTCATTTTCAAATTTGTAATTCATCAATCCTTAATTTTTTGTCAATGTTAAATTTTCCATAAATCCTTTTTCCACTGATTGTGCTGGTTTTCTTTAGTATGGTACTGATTTTTAGAGAAGAGGACCATATAGAAAACACAGGTTTGTGTTTTTGGTTTTGTCTGTATAATTTTTCTTTTTCAATTATTTGAAGTGGATTCCATTGTTGAACATTTTGCATCATATCGTATGATATGATGTGTTAATTCACAGGATTGAAGTCTCGCACCGACGATGCATTTCTACTGAGATTTTTGCGTGCTCGGAAATTTGACTGCGACCGTGCATACAAGCTGCTGGTCAATTACTACACAATCCGTGCCAGCAATGCAGACATACTTGGTCATATTACTCCGAGTTCTGTGGAAGGTGTCTATGACTGTGGTGTGGCGGCTGTGTTACCACACAGGGACAGAGAGGGCAGAAGGATTGTGTATGTCAGACCCGGTGCGTTTGCAGCATTGTATAACTGTTACATGTTCTGATTTTGTTGGTACAACAACTATTTATGCATGATTATGTGGCACTCGTATTACAGTTATTAAAATGCATCTGGATTTGCATCTAATGCATACTTTATGCATTATTAGTATGCTAATGTGTTAGTGGAGCCGATTGTACAGCTGCAGCTTGTTGACCAAAATATCAGCATGAGACTCAACAGTCAACCGCATGACAGTGACGCTGTGAATGTGTTATGTAGGAAAGTGGGATCCATATGAATATCGGTTAGCAGATGTCCTAAAAACAGCGCTGCTTGGCCTTGAAGTCACCATATTGGTATGACATTCTGTCATGCTGACTGTTTTAGTTTGCTTTGTTATATGTGCTCTTTCTTGGATTGTTTCTTTAATTTTGATACCATTTTAAGTGACAATTGCCCCCAATATGTATAACTTGTAACTCTCTGTTAACTGTAGAGCATATACTGATCAGTTGTATCAACTTTGATATCATTCACCAAATTTCCATACAGCTTCTAATCTCAAAGATCTCTTCCATAGCATTCATCCTAAACGCATAATCTCTTTTATACACGCCATTGGCCTTACTAATAAACTTTAAACTTCCTCAGGCATGATATAGCCGCTACTTGCATTCTTAAAATGCCATTAAACCTTAACCATCTATCCATCCATCTATCCTTAAGTGACAATTGGTCAAAATATATTCTTATTTCATTGGTTAATTGAGTCAAATTGTTGGTTAATACAGGACGAGGAAACTCAAGTGTGTGGAGTTGTATTGATTGAGAACATGGCTGATGTCGGTCTTGTGCATGCTTGGAACTTCGACTACAAAGCAATAAAGCTCTGGATGTCAGTGATTCAGGTGGCTGTACCTGTTTTTGTTATGTAGTATAACAAAATAACGAAAAACTGATAACACTGTGAAATGTTAATTCACGTAACTAACGCGTAACTGTTCAATTAAGTCAGAAGTTTAAAACTAGATTAGAAACCATAAGTCGGTTTAAACTGAACTAAAGCAATAATTAAGTGTCACTGTTGCTTGGTTCTAAAGCCAACCATTAGTGCAAAAGCCATGTTTAAAATTGAAGTCAGATCTGACTTTGATTTAAAACAAAAATCCTGTTTTCAACCACATTGATGCATTTCAGTTATATACTTGGTATATCTAACTGTGCTGCAGCTCCAGTCTTCAGTTTCATTTTAACACTTGAGTTGACTTCACATTTGGTTTGAAACCTAATCTGAAACTTTGTTTAAAGTGAATATGTGATCGATCGCCCAGTGTTGTCAGATCTGTTGAGGTTTGACTCTTGTATTAGAAACATTAGTTTTGTTTTCAGTGTGGTTTGAGTGTCATGAGAGCCATTCACCCTATGTGAGTTCAGTAGTGGAATGGCATAAAAGTTGACACATTGACAAGTTGACGAGAATTTTTTGTGACATTAAGTAGTTTATGCTCAAGAACAGATAAAACGCATGTTTTCAGGATGCGTTTCCGATGCGCCTCAAAGGGCTGCACTTAATCAACGAACCGTCCATCTTCAGTGCTATATTTGCAATAGTAAGACCTTTCCTTAAAGAGAAAACGGTTAACAGGGTTTGTATAATTTGACTCATATCTTAACTGTTGACCAGTTTCATGTGAGTTCTTCAATGAATGCTGTGTGAATTAACATTGTCAGTGTTGTTCTGATGCAAATAGAACTCTTAGACTGTGGTCCTAGATCGCTTCTTTGTAGCTGAACTTTGTCTAATTTGATGATTTGCTATTGAGATGAACTGTTTGGTCTAAGCCCCAACTCTTATCTTTTTTTCCCAGTCACCCAGAGGCAAAAAGGTCGTATTATGGCACTTCGACTGATCCAGAGCGTGCGGCGTTCTCCACCATGACATGCCCTGCCTGTTGATTGATCCTTACACTCACTATCAGCAAGGTTAACTATTACTGCTCGGTCTTGGACTGTGTTTCTCGCCAGCCACTCAGCAGACTGCAGTCGGTCGGTCCTGAATGCCGCAGCTTGACTGATTTTGTCGACGAGAACGTCAGACCACACAACTGCAAAGCTCCATGAACTTCATTGACTGCAAATCCCGGAGCAAATCCAGTTCTGGCTGTATGTTCTATCATATTGCTGTCTTCGCAGAACAGCTCCATTGTACCTTACTGCCGACATTTTCTGTCAATGTACTCTCTTTCATTCTAATAATGATAATAATAATTGTGACATTGCTTTGCTGCGTTTCCTACAACTTGATATGTATATTGTATTGTCAGCTTGAATATGTAACTTTCAGCTGCATTTTCACTCATCGTCTTTGGAATCGCTGCATGAACATTTCGACGTCGACATTCTGCCAGAAGAACTTGGTGGCAAACTTCCTGCCACTGATGAGCTGGTCAAGGTAAAGAGCTGATTCTCCAGACTCTGATATTTACCCACGCTGCATGCGAGTCCTTGTCTGTTTGTATGTCTGTTCTGCCACAACAGCATTGGTTAGCAACATAACCGTGCAGTTCTAGTTGCGTGTATATATATGTTACGGGCTGTCGATGAAGTCGCGCTATCAGTCAATCTGTGGCACCAAAATTGACTGATCACACTCCGCAATCAACTGACACAAACTTGGTCGTCGACACTGATTGACATATAAACAGCTGCCACGTACGACCAACTGACTGTACTACATAGAGCCGTGCTAACGATTGCACTGCACTTCACGACATCATACTTTATGAATAATGATTCTGCTCATGTGCTAGTGAATGACAATTGTCAACCACTGATTATCATGTGATCGGTCAGTGGTGGTGCCAAGCAATCGTCCATTGGCAGAGTGCGATCAAGCGATAACACAAATCTATTGGTTTAACATGGACACCAGCAGTGTATTTTGCAGTCATTGATTGAATCAACGTTTACAGTGTTTATTATCCAAATCACTATGCAGAATGCCAACTGAAAATTCAAGAATGCTGTTTTATGAATCTTAATTGAATCCAAGCTCGGATTGTTCATTTGTCCTTAAATTTGTGATATTTCAGTCATTGATTTTTGTTGATTCCTGTATAATCCACTTAGTTGATAGGTGCCTTAGCTAAAAGCATGTCAGTTCAAACACAGCTCAGTGCGTTTTGTTTGTCATTTAACCTCGAGAGATTGGTTTGAATGAATCAGAACTTAAATCAACAGTGATAGTGTGACATAATGCCAGATGTTGGATGTGAAAGCCACCAATAATGCAGCCTTCCCAACGCATCACTCCAGTGTGTTGTTTGTTCTTATTGCTTGTTTCACAGACATTCCTATGTTGAGCTCCAACGAATTTGCAGGCAGTATGTTCTATATGGAAACTGCAGCTCTGAAATGGAGTCACTTTTGCAGTTTTGCAACACTAATCTAGTATTTTAGCCCTCTTTCTGCAGAAACAAATTTTAGGCCATAAGCTGCCATACCAGCAGCAACTTTGCCGTGATGCGTCATTGACCAATACACAATATTCACCTACGGCTTAGCTGCTGCAAACTGTAGCACAGTCTGTGGCTTACATAACGTCAATACCTGATGGATAATTAACAAACAGGCTGGAGCAGCTTGCATATCACGTTTTGACTTTGTCTTGTTTGATATTTAGTTTGTTGTACGAGATGCAGTGACACACACCAGATGTCACTAGCAGACTGATGTAAACACGTATTGGTGAGTTCAGTCTTTGTGCGTAGAACTGGAAGGCGGAAGTGTTGTCACATACGGAGGTTTTTGACAATTTGGAGAAGTACTACATCGAGCTGCCACATGAACTCTCCAACTCACAGTTGGCTGATACAGCTGAGAGCGAGTGTGTGACAGGCACTGAAGAGAAACTTGATGTCGATTAACATTTTGACGCTGGTTTCTAGTTTGCATGAGCTTGCCATGAACTGTCAACAATACTGTGGTGTTTAATGTTTGTGGTTTTGATGATTGATTTTTAAATGATGCCATTTAGCATACTGAGTTATTTTGCAGCGGTTTTTTAACACTACAAGATATGTCAAGTGAGCAATACCAGAACTCTTTTTGCTGTTTTTGATTGTCGTAATTAATAGAAACTCTGTATGAGGTCATAATTAGTGGTTAATTGATATGCAACTGCTCCATTCTCTCATAGTGTTTGTTCAGTGTCTGACCATTGTGTGGTTCTTGTTATTATCATTATGTTTATTATTGTATTATTGTATTATTGTCATTATTCATTAATTATTCTGTTCTCTGTGATATGTGAGTTGTCTACTCCAGTATGTGATAGTGAGATGTGGCCAATGAAAGTACAACGTGAACTATAGTTAAATGGAACTGAAATAATCGTGGTCAGTTGGATATTTGGCTTTATTACAAAAAAATGTGTATCTTGCAGAATTTTCGGCAGTGAAAACCAGTTGGCTTGATGATCTGTGGAGACGTTCTGGACGTGTGAATTGGCTAAAAACGCCGAGATCTAATGAGTTAAACATATGAGTAATATGTGCTGGGATGATGTTTAAGAGTGTGTGCAGAAACTAAAGTTTGTCTCCCTGTGATAATGCTCAGATCTGGCGTATTAATGAAAAGAAAATCAAGGCTGACGTAGAAAGGGCCATCATGTGCATGTTCTGTACTGACTGGACTAGACCTCAGGAAGTGGATTTGTATGATGTTTCTTGTGTCTTTTTTTCTGTCCACAATACAGCTGTTTTCATATGTTACAGAAGAATACGTAGCATAAATGCACTATGGAATCTATCTCGGCCAATTTATTCTCGCATGCTGAAAATGCTACAGATGCCATTTAGACTAAAATTCAAAATATATAGTGCAGCAGAATGCAAGCACTGTGTGTACTGTACTGACTGACATTCTTGCAGCAAATTTGCGGCCTCTTTGGTAGTGTATGGCCCAGAAATCCTAGATTTGTGGCGTGGCATGAAATTGCAGAAACGGTCTCTGCTACCACATTGCAGTTTCATTGTAGAACACTGTCTGCGAGTTTGCTAGAGAAACAAGCTTGACAAGAAGAATTGTGGAGTGGCTGACTGTGAGGCTGGCTACTTCCAACAATGTGTGAGATAGATGTTGGTGATGTTGCCGACACAATGATCCCTGTGTGCCGTTGTGCTGACATTCCAGATGTGTATTTTTGTGGCATTGTTGTGTATTTTCTCTGTCCAGTATGAAGATTTTGATGTATTCATCATGCATATGCATGCAAAACTGTACATCATGTTTTTGTCTCTCTGTCTGTTACACTCCTGCATCGTGTCAAAACGGCTAAACATACCCTCGGTATTTGTTTGCCGGCCAGTAGCCGAACATTCTCGTTTTTTCAGAACATAGCGCCGGTATACAATTTTGATGGGACCACATCTGACATGACTTTAAATACAGATGAGTCTAAAAATTTGAAGATTTACAGAGCTTCTCGCCATGCTTGGTTGACCGCATTGTAATCAACAGCCGGCCGAGTTCTGTTGATGAAGCAAAGCCGTCTACATGGTGCTATAAATCGAGGTCAACGAATGCTATCAAACTTGCCTCCGACGACTACTTTGTTTAACTTAGTTGAATATGGTCCAATGCAGAATGTTTACGCTACACTAAAAAAACTGAACGGGGACCAGATTAGTTGGTATACCTTTGCAACGGAATAAAATACACATTTCAAACATTAGACATACTTACCAACAAAAACTTAATCTAAACATCGACTGTTCCAGCAGACGTTTGTGACAGCTGGCATTCTTGTTATAGTAGGCCTAATTACCGGTACATTTGATCAGAGTTCGTGTGACAAATTGTTTCACATGTGCCATGTGGCACAGTTACTGTAGGTAATTTTAGTAAGTGCATAATGCTTACACTGTGTAATCAGTCCTGTTTCATAGTTGATTACAGCTGCACACATTACTTTGATCCACTGCAGTATAGGTCTGTAATTGTCATAGATGTAAATTAGTTTTTTACGTCTTTTTATTCCTCTCACGTTTTTTTACGTTTTCAACCTTTTTTATTTTGTCAACATTTTTTATTTTTAAAAAACGTTCAATGAATATTCTATCAAGAAGTTTGAGATGCACTTTTGAAACCACAGAAACAAAGTAATAGGCCTAGATTTTATTATGAAAGTGGCCTTGCAACTGCAGACTGCAGATCAGTGCCTACAGCGACACGACTGCTAGTAGGCATAGTCAGTACGTGAAGTCGTGAATTGCAACAAATTGAAAAGTTCTGTCTCTGGTTTCAGCTATACTGCACCTATAGCAATAGGCACCTCATTAGGCAAGAGGGTGAACAAATTAGGGCAAACGTTTTTGAAGTTTTTTTTATTTTGTCCACGTTTCTTACGTTTTTAACGTTTATATATTTTTTTTCTAGAACGTTTTTACATCTATGGTTTGTGTTTGTTGTGAGTGGATATGTAATTTGCCTGTCATAGATCTGTTGAATTGTTTATCATGTATACCGTTGGGCTTTTTCGTTGCCACTGCAGCCTTATACAGCAACCATTACGTTTGATAGTGACGGTTTTCTATGTTTGATGATCTGTTCATCTGGGGCGTATCATGATGTTTCAATGACGTTTGTTTACGTATAGCTCACTGTAAGTAATGCAGGAGCATCTCGTCCACATTGAGCTGTGGCTACCACGGCGGCAGTCCCACCGCGGCGCCGTTCAGGCTTGGCAACCCTGCCCTCTGTGGGAGCCATCCCCTAGTCACCCCATATTAGTGTAGACTCACTAGGGGGATTTGCTGTGTTTTTTTGTATCTGTGTGCGCTTATTGTATTCTTCTGTTACTTGTGTATGCTATGTATTACTTCAGTACTTTGATACTGTTGGTTGGGTCTTTTGACCTGTAAAAACCGTCTCCCGTATAACCTATACTGTGTTGGAGGGGACATAAAACCATGCTCAATCAACCACATTGAGCTAGAGATATATGTAGGCACCTGATACAGTGCCAATAAACTGAGGCAAAAGTAGAAGAACATAGTTTTTACGTACATGTAGGACCGTTATCCAGTAGTCTGACTGTTGTCACACTTGATGCTGTCGACCTACTGATTGCCATGAGGCTAAGGTAGCTGATTGTCTCATACTACTGATGTATCTAGGATTTGGCTACGTGGAATTGTTGGTAATAACGGGGTAGGGGAGCGATCAAAGTCATTTGGGACCGCATGTCACAGAGTACACGTCAGCGAAATAATTACATCATTTGCCACTGTCTACTATGCCTATAGTGCTTGCATTGTAATAATATAGCACTCTTGGTTCAATTATGTTTCAGCCTAGACTGTCGCAAAGTATGGCGTCATCTGTCAAAAACTCCTGCCTGTATATACAATCAACTGACAGTACACAAGACGGCGATTTCGGCCTACTGCTGTGTATTTCAAGCCTCTCTATTTCGGAAGTAGGTGTAAGTAATCGTTTCAAAACAATAATTGTCTATAAAACAGCTAGCTAGTTCCTCGACTGAAGCACACGAGATGCGCAGTGCCCGTGCATACGTCAGAGCGGCGATCTGCGTCTGTTGCGACTCGTCACTCTAAACCGAACCAAAAACCAGGTGTTACTGTGGCTGAACTCAACAGTTTCAGTATCGCGTTCATAATGTACTGTGCGCTGTTGCGTAAAATAAGGAACCAGCCCCCACTCAACACAACGAGCTGCTAGGAAAGGAAGGCGGATTTTTCACAAATAATAAACAGGAAATGTTGTCACTATTGCAATATTTCATTTGCCACTCACTACTGCACTTTAACTGCATTTGATAGTCATGTATGTTACTCATGCATGACAAATCATTCATTCATTCATTCATTCATTCATTTCTGTAAAAATAAGCCGTTGACAGACCGCACCGGCGTTAATAGACGATATGACCTAATAAATGTTACTACGGTCCTGTACAGTAGGGCTATATAATTGTACTTCTTAGTAAAGGAAGGCGCTTTTTTCGTTGGAAAATAGTGAAAACTGAACAAAAATCACAAATCCTGACTAGTCAACATTAATCGCGGCGAGTTACCAGTTGCCACACTCGACGAGGCATTGTGGTGTGATTGATCAGACGTTGTGTTGGTTACAACGCTGGCTCAAACTTTTGTGTAGCGTTGCGTGCCTAATTCAGGAAAGCGCCCCTAATGCTACGTGCGCGTCTATATTCGGATAGTTACGTCATATTCGGCGGCTCTGAACTTCGAAAAGTCCATCTGACATTTCGACGAACGAGTCGGCGAGCAACGTCACGTTTTGAGCGAGTTTTGTCGTCGAATGATCTACCGCGTCTTCTTGGGTTCAGCAGCTGCGCCGCTGGTCGTCGTGGTCGTCCTGTCGCGATCTCGCTCGACGATAAAATCCTCGAAAAAGTTTCCGAAGAACGCGGTCGAGAATTCAACACCGGCGCCGCCGCTCGTCGCGCCGTCCATTTCAGCTCCCTTGCCGACCAGCGACCCACTGACGTAGCAGAGAGACAGGAGCGTGAACGAGACGAGGTTGGCACACAGACCCGTGACGTCGCATCCGCCACAGTGAACCGGAAACTGCTGTGCCAGTGTGTCGACGGCCATGCCGACACCTTTCCACGTCAAAATGACGGCCGCCATCGCTCCGAATATGTACAGGTCTTCGACGACAGTCTTCAGTGCATACCTGAAACCATTGTCCGAGTCAGATCTGTATTAACTGTTCTGTAAAACGGCAGACTTATCGGCGACTACGGTCCTCTGCACAATGTTGTCTCTCCATAGATAGGATATGAGGCCCTCCCTAGCAGACCGCATTAAGCGTTGCACGCTGTCTGTCTGTCCGTCCGTCAGTGTCTGCTTGCCTGTTCGCCCCGTGCCTCCAATTTTCTCGAGAAGAGAAAGCTGCAGAAACTTCTAATTTTGTCGAAACATAGCGCTGGACAAGAGTAACTAAGAGAGTAAATTTGAGGTCTAAAGGTCAAAGGTCAAGGTCACTGGGAACGACA
>Ga0056129_1000594_pt1 | contig 10066 bp, 6 predicted proteins | sample WorMetLIZISLAND1_FD_71118 | JGI IMG/M metagenome (GOLD analysis project Ga0056129, IMG submission 71118) | Marine gutless worms symbiont microbial communities from Max Planck institute for Marine Microbiology, Germany - Olavius loisae LIZARD... ...
ATACACAAAATAAGCACAGCAAGTCCCCTAGTCTACACTAATATGGGGTGACTAGGGGACAGCTCCCACAGAGGGCAGGGTCGCTAGGCCTGAACGGCGGTGGGGCTGCCGCCGCGGTACCCCCGCCTTCACGGATTAGCACTTGGACCAGACTTACTGTTCATTATCAGCTCCTTGCGTTACTCTCCTGACTTCAGTGGTAGATTAATGTGGCTACTGTGTATACTAAACTGATTGATTGACTGAGCATGGTTTAACGTGCGCACTAAACACGAAACAGTTCATCATCGCTGATATTATCACCGACTACGCACAAACAACGTATGTTCTTGAAATAACTTATTTACTCTGCTGTTACCTGTTACCCAACTAATATCTAGTAAGTAAGTAAGCAGCCTTTTAATTCAGCATGACATATGCATACTGTGACATGAGTACCGTAGTTGAAGACATTTGTTATTTGTTATTTATGTATTTTCTAAATATTACAATCAATGAAGCTGTCACAGTACACTATTGCGATGAACGACTGAGTCTGCATCGGCTGAAGTGACATGACTCGCGTGCTGACAGTCAGAACTGTTGGCCGTCAGGATGTAATGTGTTGTATTGGCCGTCGCACGACACGATGTGTTTGCCAGACTGAAACTGTCCGACGACAAACGGTAATTCTACCACACACACAGGCACATACACCTTCAATCAACAACTGCCAGTAGGTGAACAGGTATAAAAGGAACAGCTGTGTGCAATGGTAATTGTTGGTGACTGCTGCTCCATGTTATCAAAGCGCAGACTATGTGGCCCATAATTTCAATTAACTGCATTTGCAGTAGTCATCTCTAGATGATGTAGCAAACAGGAGGGAAAGGAGACTGAGAATCTAACACAGACAGCAGTTTATCATCACTGACATTATGCCGTTTGATCAGTAAAAGGCTCAGGTCAACTCATCAGCCGTGAGGCTGCTCAGGGTGACATATATGCCAATTGCACCGCCACTAGGGGCTGATACATCAGTGTGTACAACTTGTCACCAATTAAACAAACAACAAACAAAACGTTATATACATTTATTATGAAATCGTACTCAAAAGGTACAAGGAAAAATTAAAAAAAGTTTTAAAAATCACACGGTGGACAAATATGAAATATTTGTTATTATATTTAACATGTGAGTGAGTAGATTCTTAACGACACATCAGCAAAACTATGCTGTACGTTGCCATTCACGATGGTTCACACTGGAAAATACAGGACAGAAGACAAATTAAAAATACAGACATTGCAGAAGCTAAACACCCAACACATCTATCACACCAACAGATAAATTCTACCTCACAATTGGCTTCCAGCAGTAATCTGACAATGGAGAATTTACATTAACTATCACTTCAATGGTTGTAAGTCAGAAACGACGCAAGTCAATAAAAACATCAAATAGTCACCAGCTGCTGGAGCCCCAGATCTCCGTCAATAAAACAATAACATTTTTAACATGTAGCACAGACTGATGGGATCACACACAGACAAAGAAAGACTCGTGAGTGGTTCAATCACAGTTGACTATTGTGTACCTCCAGCACTGATCTTGGTATGGAGACCTGAGACCAGCTGTCAGTACAGGAGATGGTCAGGGACGAGCTGATTAGCTGTCTCAGAGTCTCCGCCACGTTCAGCTGTGACTTCCTGCCTCCATGACGACGACGACCTACCATCGTTGAACCATAGATTATGGAACACCAAATACAACAAAACTGAAAGTGACATGCCACTAGTGAGCAATAATGGAGTCTATCAGTCACTCCTGGTGGTCCTTCTTACTGGCAACAGTGTTGCACACATTAACACTAACTGAGCAATGACGTAATGTCTCATTTGACACATTATAAGTGATTTAAATGTCCGTCTTTACAGCCCACATGACTCAACCAACCGAGTCAAAAAAACTGAAAGGGGTGCATAGCACTCAATCCAATCAAGTCCACTGCACCATGTTATAAGATGCCAATACAATAACACATCTATGAATCTGAGCAGTGAACACAGTGAAGTGAATGAACCCAGCCAGGGACATGATAAAATAGGACAAAACCACGCGTTGCTCAAATGATTGGCACACATCAACAGAGTAGTGACAGCTGAACGAGTGAACGAGTAACTGTTACTTGCGTTTATCAGTTTAAAGCCCAGCAAGCAGTACCATGAACCAGGTGCCTTAGAGTGGCAAATGGAGTCAGTCAGTCGGAGAAGACCCTTGTAGACATGGCAAGCAATGTTCAAAGAGAACATTGAAGCGATGAAACTTGCCAGGCAGAGAAAACTTGGCACCCAATGTCCTAGCAGGGATGGTCTAACCAGCCATCCAGGACAACTGAGTCCAACTTCTATAAGCACTGGCAGCAGAGATGTAAGTAAAGTGTAGATTTTACATAAGCGCTGCATCACCTACCGTATATACTCGCGTACATAAGTCGCTCCCGCGTATAAGTTGTAGGTGGTTTTTGAGGACTTGTACTGGATGCAAGCCTCGCTAATGATAAACTCAACACAGGCCTATTATTCAAAGATTGTGTGCATGGGCCGCCGTCTACAGCGTTGTCGCGATGGGTGACCGACGTCAAGGCTACTAGATGCAGCAGGGGAGGAGGGCGGTGGCATCGACGTGACTACTGATGCGTAACTGAGACCATGGTATCAGTCGTAGAGCGCGACGCAAGTAAGCTACGGTAAACAGACAGTCAATGGCGGGAAGGAGACGGGAGAGCAGCATTGGTTACTGTACGTCGGAAACTGCTTATTTCGGCGGCTGGAAAAAAATTCTTTATTTTATGATCCGCGTATAAGTCACTCCCCCAACTTTTAGGTCAAGATTTTGTGGTGAATTTTGCGACTTATACGCGAGTATATACGGTAACCAACTCTTAACATGCTCAAGATGGCAACAGCCTGGCGAAGAAAAACAAGTTCAGCATACCAGTAAGCGTTGTAAGGAGGAATGCTGAATGTCACATGAAAGCTGACCATGTACACTAAACTTGCTGGCCAGCCATCCTGCTGACTAGGATTACATGCGAACTTAATGTGGTCTAACCACTTCCAGCTCAAACCATTGGCTCATTCACAATATCAACCTCCCAACAGTCACTCAAACAACAGCATCGACAGCGTAACATAAACAATAACTCCACAACAAAGACGTGAGATTGCATCACGTACGTTTGCCGTCGACGTTGACTTGCAGCTGGTTGGCAAGTACTGCTAGCGTGTATGACTGAGGATGACCATACTTCTGTGCTGTCCACTGCATCAGACTGCGACCAGAGTACGCCGCTAGACGCTCAGCGACCACGCGGACTGGTTCTGACGTAAAGCCAGTGCTGGTCACCTGCCGATCAGTCTACAGGCAAACAATTCACACAACGCAAAGACATGAAAAACCACAATCTACACAATACAATACATACACGTCTCAGTAGGGTTTAGCACATAGTTCATTTCAATGTCTTGACTTGTGCAAGAAACAGTCTCCTTAACCAATCACTTGCTTACCACTGACTAGTGTTTTTGCTATACTCAAGAGTGTTTACTGAAAAGCAACAGCAGTATGTAGGCTATCACACACATCTGAAGAGCATTTTATCTAACCAAAGGGAAAGGGCACAATCATACGTAACTTCGGTTTTCGCAAATACAGTTAGTTTTCCAGATAACATGGATTCATATTATCACCTATAATCTGAATATTCAGGAGCCGGTAAACTCGGTCGATGCAAACTCGGTCTAGGAAAACTCGGTCTAGGTAAACTCGGTCGGGGAAAACTCGGTCGTGACTTATGAGCGGAGGCGGAAAACTCGGTCGGAGCTATGTAGCAATCTGGAATACTGTATTATACTGATTCTGGTAATAGGCCCTGTAGGCCTAACGTGTTGGTGATGTTGTCGTTTTCTTTCATGGCAAAGCGATTTAATTTTCAGCGCACAACGAAAGCGACAAAACGCGAGTCGCACTCTATCATCTAAATTAGCTAATATACACACTTTGTACTAACAATAAAGCCTAGCTAATGCTGAGATGTACAGCGAATCAATGCAAGGAACATAATGCTCAGAAGTACGTTCAGTACGTACTGTAGGTTACAAGTAACGATCGACGCTGTCGATGATGTTACGGGTCTGTCTGTCATTATTAAAGTCGAACCGCGCCAAGGCATGCCTCCACCGTATATCTGGCGGCGATTTTCGTATCACAGCAGCAACGCCAGCGACTGCGTTCATCGTCGACGAGCACGTTGCTGCTCCCGCACACGCAGACCCGCTATGGTGATCGTAACTTCGCTGTGGCTGGTCCAGTTGCGTGGAACTGTCTGTCCGCAGAACTTCGACGACCAGACTTGTCAATGGCTATGTTTCGTCGATGCCGAAGAACTCGTTATTCACTGTTATTCATTGCCACATAGCCCCTACCTAGTTTTCCGTCCCCGTCAAAAGTCACGACAGAGTTTTCCCCAACCAAGTTAACCTAGACCGAGTTTTCCCAGACCGAGTTTGCGTCGACCGACTTTACCTACACCCGAATATTCCTGTACCAACAAAGCCAACCTCTTCCGAGAATTCCTTCAAGGCTAATTCGACAACTGGATTTTGTCAGTGATCACGGTGAGAAAAAGAATAGGCAGTAAGAGACACACACACAGACGGCAGCTTGCTCCACCAACATAACTAGGTAAGTATGAGATGTACTAACGATAACGTCAATACTGCAGTGAAGTCGCTGGATACTGATGTGCCAGTGAACTGGACTCTGTGCCTTCAGCACCAGCACAACATGTCTAACAGAGGACATCCGCGACCTTGATGACAAGTTGACAAGGACATCGGGCAGCATGTCACCACTGCCGCGGTGATCAGGAGCTGCCGACACCAGCTCAATGATGTGAACCACCCTTAATAGCACACAAAAACATGACATTAACTAGAACCAACGACATACTGCTTGACACAAACACGACCATCCATTACCAGAAGTGTTTTTATAGTCAGATGTTTCCTTTTCAGTTTCAGTTCTGTACAGTCTACGTATTTTAGTCATAGATGTAGTCAAGTGAAATAAATGTTGAAAATTTTAGTTTCAGTATTAGTCAATGTCTCAAAAAATCTTCAGCATTTTTAGTTTCAAAATAGCTTGTTAGGAATTTTTTTGGCAACTGTTTTAACTGCACTTACATTAAGTACAAGTTGTGACAAGTTTTTAGCATTTAATTAAACAACTTCAATGAATCAAAACGTACAAATACAAAATCTACTTCAAACGAAGCACAGACCAATTACCACAAAATACCACAAAATTTATGTAAAGACGGCAACACACCTGCTGCTAGGCGCAGGATCGTCAGATGTAGCACATCCTTTAACATTTTGAGGTCTCAAATAGAACGTCTCTGCATTTGACATGACAGTGAAGTTGGCGCATCTCTCTGGCCGTGAGTCATCTACAGTAAGTAAACTGTCTGACTTACATCAACGTCATCAGGTAACAACATACATGAATCTGTGATGCATCCATCTGTATGCATCAATAAAACTCTTGCAATGGCTATGCTACGATAACAGCAGTATAAGCACTGACATTTGTATCTGATTATCTTCTTCCTTCTTTCAGCTGCTGCAGTACTGACTTAGATTTATAGCTACACCAGTGCTACGGCTTAGATTGGATTGAGCTGCGTCTTACGTCCACGCCGACACAGTACAGCTTATATGGGAGACAGTTTTTACAGGTCAAAAGACCCAACCAACAGTATCAAAGTACTGAAGGCACAAATAGTACACAGACAACATTAAGCAGACATGAACACAAAACACAGCAAGTCCCCTAGTCTACAATAATATGGGGTGACTAGGGGAGGGCTCCCGCAGAGGGCAGGGTTGCCAAGCCTGAACGGCGGTGGGGGTGCCGCCGCGGTACCCCCTCGGCCTTTATACACTTTCAGTACTAGACTACAGGCACTGTGATTGAACGTGTCACATATGCCACATCAAGCATAATGAGAAGTAGGTCAGAGAACTCACTACACCAATTTCATAACTGTTGCTTGCAGAGATAAAAATGCCGACCAGGAAAAAGCCATAACTATCCACATTAAGTCCAATGCTGAACAAAAACAGACCAATGCCGACTCGCAGAGTGGCTGAGTTGGCCGATGACAGAGAACGCAGCGTTGTGACAGCTTGAAATCTATGCCGAGTCCACGACACAAGCTCAGACAGAGAAGACGGCAAGTCAGCTTTATGGATGCTCAACCCGAGATGACGTTCAGGACTGACTCGTGAATGATTCGACACCTAGTGACGACACACACATGTCGACCGATAACATGTACACTAGTGTTTTCTTCAACAGAAATTAAAACTTACTCATTTAATATATTCACAGAACACCGAAATCTGGACGTGACAGATATATTCTCTGCACGACCAGCATCCACCTTAGGATATGGACTGATGGAACTGATGTATGCAATAATGACCTCTGGACAGTCAAGCAATGGAGTAGGTAAACAATAGAAATGATACGACAAATCCCTGCACCAGAACAACACATGGACGAGACACTGACTGACAACGGTTATGAAGTTCAAGTCAGCAAAAGCAAACAGATTCAACATAACATAAGTTTCAGTTCATTTTCATAGACTTAGGACCAACAAATTACATTCATTCACATTACTAATTACAAAAGTCCAGCTGTTCAGTATCCTGCATTGACAACACCTCAAACAAAAACAGGCAAACAATAAATCTTGGGAAATTTCTTGAGTAGACACTAAACTAGTAGTTACAACTGTATCAATAAACAATTAAGCATACCCATATTTCAGCTTGAAGATCCTGAAATCTCTCCCCACGGACATTCCAAATTACAGGAAATGCCGAGGATAAGACATAAATGACACTTTTGCTGCTGTCATCTGTATTCGAGTTATCACACAAAATTAGCTTTTGGTAACAAGGCAACAACAATATCATTTATTTCTAAACTCACAGAGCAATGTCAGAGAATGATCAAAAATTAATAACACATGTACTATGGTAATAATCAAATTTTAAATATAAGCAGTACCGGTAAGTAAAATAACTGTCAAAAAGTATTCAAAAATGAGATAACTTATACAACTTTGTCTTAGTAACAGACAATAATCTGTCTTGTACCAAGCAGAAGATACTTCCAAGATTCTGATCAAATAAATAAATTAGCTACACAAACTTAGTTTTAAAAAGTCGTAAATAACAGCACTACTGTGTCCACAGATGTGCCGTAACAAGTACCACGTCATGCATAACAATGTTTTTCTAAAGAAGTTTAAAAATTTGTTTAAGCACATAAATGATTGAAAACAGTATGACAACACAGACCATAGCTGGTTGATGGTTTCAACGTGAGGTGAATGTGATGTCTATGATGACCACTGGTGTGGCTGGTCTCATTCACCAGTAACACATCAACCTGCTGGCCAGTTGTCGGCAGAAGCTCACGACTTACACATCCGTACGACGGCACAGGCTGTGACAGTAATGCGGTCACATACAGCGACTGGTAATGCTCTTGTACTCGGCAGCCAGCAACGTCCGCCACATCTGAATATCACACACTTACTGTATGTAGTCAGTTTAGTGAATCACTGAAACAGCCACATTATGTCCCAATAATTCTTGTTCTTGTCACCTCAGTCTACTCCAAACCATATCACATTATTAAACATTCATAAGTTGACCAGTTTGCGATCAAGTGCGTATATGCTCGTGGCATGGGCTCGTTAGTGTGATATGTAGCAAGTTAATGATGTTTATGGAATTTTAACAGATAAAAAATTATGACTAAATTACGAAAACAACAGAAAATAAAAGAAGTTGTGCAACAGCTCCATCAGTGACGACTCTAGTCCAATCGATAATCATGATTATCACTTTACCAGCTCTATTCTATTCTATTCTGTTCTATCTCTATTCTATGACAACATGCCACATCTATCAACTTCAACATCACTGCTTTCAACTTTCAGCACCACCACGTGCCAAGCACAACTGTCATCTCGCACGCATTCTGCCCACTGTTCTCCACTACAACTGGATCTCAGATCGACTGTACAACTGGCTAATCACGTGCGACGTGTCGCGTCAAAGTCTGTGCGGTCACAATTCATTAAACAAACTGCAAGATACAGCAGTCCACTGCCTACCTCTACACCGTACTGTGATGCAGACATGGCAAGCCATATTTCATCAATAATCACTAACAAATCTTTCTCATAAAAACACACACTTTCATCTTGTCCATTCCAGCAGCTTCATTTCAAAGACATTATAATAAGCTTACTATGTCAATCATAAAATAAATACAGACTATTCACGTGACTCCAAACATATATCGTTCTTTTAACAATTTACACTAGAAACATAAAAAATAAAACACGCAAATAAAGCTCACAAAAGTCATCAGGAACATCTACGGACAGAGTCGGAGGTAATCGTAGTAGCAAGAACAGAGATACAGCCAAATGAAGCCGATGAATCATGTTGTTACAGCAACTGCAGCCATAAGTTGCCAACCAGTGCTAACCATTGCTAACAGTCACTGAACTACAACGACATAACATAGCAACAGCAATATACACAACAGCAGGCTAACAATTCTTTCAGTATATATTGCAACATTGCTCACTTGAACACTGCACCAAACAAAAGCTCATCTTTTGCACACGGTTTCTAACAGATTGTTAAGTCCAATTATTGGCTGTGTGCATGCATTGTCAATTCCAATTTTACGAATCGAACTTCAAATTTGAAGATAAATCGAACATCATCATCGTAACACGATGCGTACAGCCGAAGCCTGTCGCCGTTGCGATCGTCTGCCAAAAACAGTAAACTGACCAATTTGACTTTTTCAGCAATAAGTGTACTGCATCGGGGCTGATTCAGTTGATTCAGCAATTAGTGTAACCCCAGAGGGTCACTAATTTCTGTTTCAATCACAGTTTGCAGTTACAGTTACAATTAATGGGATTGGGCTAGTTAAGCTGTCAGCTTTTAATGCCCATATCTGTCCATCCAAGTATCTAGTCTCCTTTTGAAAGTAGAAATGGTAGCTGCGGATACCACATCGTCCAGTAACTTATTCCAATGATCGACAATTCTTTGGCTGAAGGAATGTTTTCTCAATTCAAGTCTGGAACTACAGTTTGAGACTGTGTCCTCTTAATTCGGTAGTTGTTGCTTTCTGAAATAATTGGTCTGACTTAATCTTTTCTTTACTAGTGAGAATCTTATATGTTTCAATAAGATCCCCTCTTAGCTCATAGTCTTCTTCGTTGTAATGAGTTTAATCCTAGTGCTTTCAATCTTTGTTCATATAGCAATTGAGGATCATTTAAATAAAGTTCATAGACGTCTGCAGGCGACTTAACCAACCGGTACACACTGCTAATTACGACAGATGGTATACTGACGACGGTGACTTCGGTCAAACTAAACCCCCTGCGGCGAAATTTTTTAATGCAGTCTAGTTCTGGACTCATTAATATTCATTAGCGCTGCGGCTGCCCGCTGGCCTGAGCCGCGCCACCAGGCGACCTGTGAGCCTACGGCGTACTGCCAATGCCAGCGAAGAGAGAGCGAGTACCATGGCGAGTACGCGAATTCGAGTGAAGAGAAGAGTCGACGATTTGTCTAAAACTAGTCCAAATCTTTACTTCCCTACACTACATTGTGACCTTCTATGTTCTATACGTTATTGTTCTATATTTACCTATTCGACTGTTACTAGTCGCAATCGTGAAATAAACGTCATTGTCAGTATTGACAATATAATGGGACGAGTGAAGATTAATGGGCCCTATAGTGTACTGTGTGTTACTGGTTACTGCGTTTCTGTGTAATCTTAGTTTAATTTAATTTTTTTGTAATTTTATGCTGCGTAGGGGCTTGTCCCTTCCCTGACCCCAACCCGTTGCAAAACTAAACTCAAAATCACAACAACAAAAGGTACAAGTTAAAACTTAAATCC
>Ga0056129_1000596_pt1 | contig 10048 bp, 7 predicted proteins | sample WorMetLIZISLAND1_FD_71118 | JGI IMG/M metagenome (GOLD analysis project Ga0056129, IMG submission 71118) | Marine gutless worms symbiont microbial communities from Max Planck institute for Marine Microbiology, Germany - Olavius loisae LIZARD... ...
TTGTTTGTGGGGCTCCAGACAACTGATGCATATTCCAAAATTAAAATTCCAAACAAGTCTAACAAATGTAACAAAGGCCTACAGAAGTACGTAGGGATTTCAAGAAATGAAACAAGTCAAAATAAGTTTAGCATAATGGAAAGTTTTGGCAACAACAGCAAAAACATGACAATGGATCGTGACAGACAGACAGACAAACAGACGGACAGATGGACAGACGTAATGGACAATGGACAGCATACACTGCGCTGTGCATAGTAACGCGCGGGTAACAACATGCCGTTGTCATCATTTTATTTTTTGTATATTTTATCATAATTTTTAGAGTGTAGTTAAGCCTATAGTTAACTTTAACGTAAATGTCATCAGGCTGTAATTAAAGTAGGAAATTCGGACAGTATGTGAATTTGAGACTGACATGACTTTGATTCATTAACGTATCAGTTTGTGTTTTACTGTAGCCGTTGTCGACATCGAAAACGCAGGTAGGCAACTTCGTTGATAGCAGTCGCTTCATTATGTCGTATTTTACAGCATCTAATATATAGCTGTCATTCTGATTGTGTGTGTTTGCGTGTTCATGTGTATGTAATCACACCGTTTCACTTATAGCTACCAAAGTTGGCGTGAAAACCGTCTTGGGAAGCCAAGAAAGGTGCGAAAATTCAGTGAAATTTAGCGAAAAAATAAGCTGCATGGTGATGGGTCGTTTCTTCGAATGCGGTGCCTGTTGTGTATAGGCCTACAGGATAATTATATTTCAGTCGTTCGCCAATATGTGATGACTTTCTGGTGACTCCGTATGTTTGGCTTCCAAATGCATTTCAAAGACTTTCGACAGAGGGTGAAACGAACGGTACCTGCCACAAGCCGGGCAAATTTTGGCTAGTATTTTGATATGCTTCAATAATAATCATTTCAATATATGTGCACTGAAATTACATAATCCACTGTTAATTAGTAATGGAAAAATTGGAAGTGCAGTTATTATAATGCCAGATGCAATTAAAATGGTTTATCTGAGTTAAGCGAAAGTGTGGGATGCGTGGAGAAGGAGGCCTGAGAACGAGGTCCTCCAGAAACCAGTGAGAGGGCGTCATAAATCAATCGGGCTGCATTTACTATCTGGACTACAAGGCTACTCAAAAGATTGGTCTTCCCTCTCAAATTCGCTACTGGTCAGAGATGTGTACGAGGTTATGTAGGCTATCGTCGTCATGTATGATACACTTACGTCTTACTTATTTAGTTACTTGATGTTATCGATCAGACGTATATGAGCCTGGCCATGAGTACGTCTACCGGTACGAGGGCCACGTGCTCAGTGGCGTACCCAAGATGAGCAGCCAGTTCGCTGGGCTGAAGATCGACGCTGACGTCATACTTCAGTTTCTACCAAACGACAACGTCATCGGCAAGGTACGAATTGCAACACAATACGACACAGACTTTCATAATTAAAAAACCGGATAAGTTCTTCATGGGCAAGCCATCTCAGAACTACAGGGTGCCACCGAGGTATGGTGCTCACAATTTTACTTGCAGCCCGACATAAGCGAGCACACCCCGCCTTAACAGCAGCCAGTGAAGATTGGTTCTCGATTTACCTAACCCGGAGGGATGGAAGGCTGAGTTGACCTAGGTGCCTGATAACGCGCGGACCGGGAATCGAACCCATGACCGATAGGTCAGCAGTCAGACGCCTTGACCGCTGCGCCACCGAGACACCAATTTGAACGCGATTGCCGGAAAAGCTGTGTTGTCTGATTGTATTTGTCGCATGACACGTGTGCGACGTCGCTTATCAGCGAATACGAGATTAAACTTATTCTTAGCATGAGTTTTTAAAAATGATTGTAATCAGTTTTCAAAGAGCATGATAATCCTGAACTAATTATAACATATTGTACATTTTGCATTTTGTTAATAATATCAAAAATAAGAAAAACGTCAGTTCCAACAACAATGCATAGCCTACAGAGGAACCGGAAAATCGAGATGTTTAGTCATTTTCTACTAGAACAGACTTATGGACAGACAGATGGACAGAGTTACAACGGCACAGTGAGCTGTGCAACACATTGCGCCGAATAAAATCTAATCTAATTAGCGTCAAGTATATTTTCATTACATTATCGTCAGTGTAGCATGATGTCTTTCTGCCAGATCGATGCATCCAGTTTCACCTGAACATAACATGACTGATGGTGGACTGATGCAGCTGGAGCGCGTTCAAGTGTTCAAGATCGACAGCGTCCTTGAGCGACCACCCAGCGATCCGCTGACCGAGTCTGACGTCACGCCACTCAGCGGGGAGTCCTCTGACGTCATCAAGCACCTGCTCGCTAAGCCAATCAAATTCACGTGCGTTATACTATCTACACGCAGCCGTCGACTATAAGCGTTATCAACGGATAATTGCTGTGAATATTGCTTGCGTTGTTACGAAAGTGGGATCGTAGGAAGCATTTCGTTTTCGACAAACAGCGGATTTCACTTTATGATGAGTTACGTGCTGTAGAAAAAAAACATTAGTGTACATTAAGAGGAAGTCGCGTTGGAAAATTTCTGATAAGAGAAAGTATCGTCGTACTGTCGTACGTCGGTTGTGGGTTCGACTTCGAGGCCTACTAAAGTAGTGCGTATCACAGTGTTGATAGGTAACCGCCTGGTGTAAACTGTCCGCTGTGGCCGGCCACCACTCCTTCTTCGGAGCTGTAGGAAGGTAGAGTTTAGACTGTCAGCGTTGCTAACTCGGATCTGGCATGGGTAAATGGTAAGAGCGGTAGACAAAGCTGATGCTATGCTGACGCTTTCCAGCGCTCTGTAGTATCGGGAGCCATTTACCATTTACTGTATATGAGAATCGTACGTCTAGTTTTGGCCGAGGTCAGCATTTTCTGACGGCTAACCAGTTATCCACTATCCAGTCACATATAATGTGCTGTGTACTGTACTGTGCACCTACGTACAGGTGGTCGAGAGGCCTGATTCGTGGGATTCAGTTTGAAGCCAACGACGAGTACTGGTCGATGAACCTGAAGAAAGGCGTGATTGGACTACTGCAAGTCAGTCTCAGACAGCATCAGGACCGCCGGTCGATCTCTCGCCGCCACCGTTACTCCAGTCGCCGATCACCGTGGCGGTTCCGACGTCCTTTTGGCAGACACAGCTTCAGCAATGAAAATACCGACCCGGCTAGTTACCTTGTCATGGAGGTACGCAGATTCATTAGCTTTGATTGCACCCACATCTTCATCAAACACTAACAGTTTTTATTCTACACAAGCTTCCATCAAATACGCCTAATCACTGTTCACAGGACATTGCGTGTGTGTCAGCACATTAGACGTCTTTATTGTTTAGCCCACGTAATCGCGTTCTCCAAATTAATATTTACTTTCTTTTAATTTACTTTACTCTCGTCTAAGAGGTTATATGTATCAACTCCAAACCGATGGTGATGGTTATATGCGGTCATTATACTAAATTTGCCGGAAAAGTTGCAAGTTAGAAACATGGTAACTAACAGAAGGTAATACGAAGGTACCGGTATACGAATGTCGAGTGACTTGTATTATCCTAGCGTCACATACAGCGTCACATCCAGCGATCCAGCGTTAAACTGCGGAGGGAGTACTGTTGGGGGTTGCTCGTCTCTCCTATTCAGGTGACCTTCAGGTTCTTGCTGCTACTACTGATCGTCTTTGTGCAGCAGTGCGATCGGATTACGATAGCTAAAATTCTTGTAGAATAGTATACGGAATAGTTGTGTATAGTGCTTCGTGTAGGCCTACATACATGTTATTATTACTATGTAGGTGTATAACCGAGTTTAAAATGATAACAAGAAGGTAGGGAAACCCTACAACGCAGCCGATGAACAGCTTGGGTTGTTAGCCAGCCCCAGAGTGGGTGAAGGGGTAGTTGTAGGGTGTTGGAGATGGGTCTCTTGAGTAGCCGACCTGTCACAGACAGAAAGACGAACGGACAGACGGAATTGGTCTAGCAAAAGGCGGCACTATGCACTAAAGTTTAACGGCCGCCAAAAATCGTTAAAACGCGATCTCAAAATAAGCTTCATTTTCAATTTCTTGATCAGAATCCTGTGCCGGCCACAATCCATGTCTCGGTTGTTTGTATTCAGTAGTTTGACGACTGATGAGTGACTGACAACCAGCGAAACGGTACATGATGGTGTCGCTGTTACTGCAGTCCCATGTGATGGGCGAATGCGAGACCAAGTACATGGTCAACTCGGACTCGAACACGACGTCGACAGGACCGAAGACGATACTTGTTACGGCGATCCGAAACTTCGACAACTGCGTCAAAAAGCCTCACTACATCGAGGGAATCTTTGCCGGCGTCTACATGGACCACAACGAAAAAGTAGAAATCATTGATTTATGATTTATCTTATTATACACGGTGGCTCGAAAACTGGACTGTTTCTGATTACCTGCAAATTTCTTAATAATTGTTAGAAAAACATGACAAGCATATCTTGATTAAGCCTGTTCAGAGTAGAATCAGGGAACTTAAGATTTTTTTATGCACAAATCGCATAAAGTGTAATAAAATCATAAACAATAGGTCGTATTTTCTGATTAAATAAAGTAAACAGATTTCATTGTGATATACTATTTCATTTTATTTTAGCAATCAAAAAATTTACAACTCCGCAAAACAATACGGCTTATACTGGACCTACCACGCCTATCTGTAGACTTAAACCGGATAATTGAAAACCAACTTGCAATAGATAGCATATATGTGTGCTAAATATTGATGCAAAATATAAATACTTAACTGTGTTAAACTTACGCACGAACTGTGCGTCCGTTTTCCACCGTCATGTTTCCCAGTTATTTTAAAATATTAAAACGATCATTAATTTTGCTTGAGTACATCGTGTTAGACTGTTACTGATTTGACACGTTAGGATCTCATCCAGCCAATGGTACACACTGATTACGTCATCACAAGACACCGCGACGACTTCATCATCAAAGATGTTAAACGTCACGGAAAATACTTCTTCACTCCGCGACCAACTGACGACGGAGACCTTTCCGCTTACATCCAGTAAATAGTACTTTTTATTCTTACTAGTGCGATTAATTTTTTCACCGCCTCCACGATATTTCACCTGAAAACTCTACTTTAGTAAGTAAGTAAGTAAGTAAGACATAGATTTATATAGTGCATCTCGTTATAAACCTCTGATGCGCTGGTTATACTGTAGTGGCGGCTGAAAAGAATTGTTTTCAACAATCTTTCTTAAAGCCATCAAAACTATCAGAATTTATAAGTTCATCTGGCAACGAGTTCAAGACTGTCGGGCCAGGTTAGCGACGTTATTTGTTAAATGTAATTTGAGGTCATATTGATAAATTTCATCCAATAATATATTAGTCTTAAGCATGCATAGGCCCTACAAGAAATAAACAGAACTTGATATAAGTTGATAAATCTAATGTGTTTAAATTACATAAACGATTCGCGGTTTCTGTCTGCAGTCAAACGCTGAAGCTGACGAAGACGGAGCCGACACGGCAGCGTGTGGACCTCGCGTCGACCGTCGACGACCAGACTGGACTGGAACTTATCATTCCACAAGCCTCTCTTTCCTCGTCCAACTTCATGTCTTCCATCCTCGAGTCACACGACAGTTCCGACGAGGACAAGTCCAGGGAAAGCTCCAGTGACAATGATATTGATGACTCGGCGGAGGAGACACAGCGGAATCATAACGGCACTGACGACACCCAGCTCATCAGCACTGTACGTAGGCCTATTCAACTAACTTCAATATTCTATCAGAATTCGAGGTAAACGGTTCAACTATCTTATAATGCCAAACGAGTTGTGAAATTAAACGTGAGTGCTTTTCAAGCATAAGTTAACTCGAAGTAACATTTGGCTTAGGCTATAAGGTAAGCTTATAACTTCTTATTACTATCTTATTTCACTTTTCAGTTTACATCATTTTGTATTGTCCCATTTGCATGGCGTTCTGACAAATTATTGAGTTAACATTGAAGATTGATTGATTGATCGATCAATCGATCGATTAGGTTTCTGGATTTGTTAGATGAGTATGAGTAGATACAGATTTTTGTGTGCGTTTTTCACATTAATAAAGATTACCTGTTTACCTATAACAGCGAAATTAAGTTATGCTGATGTTGAGCAGATTGAGAAAAAGCTACAGGAGACAATTGACTGCGTGTATACCAGCGAAGTTGACAAACTCTGTTCACTGCACGTTTTCCAACTGGTGCACGTTTTGAAGTCAGCTTCACCGGCGGGCCTCAAGGAGCTCATCATGAGCTACAACAGTACTAGTCAGCATGATGAGACGGCATATAGAAAGCGGTATTCAACTATTCAACTATTCAACTAACGTCTAACTAACTAACATTGAAGACTGATTGATTGATTGATCGTGATGCTGCAACTGGTTCAATCAGACTGTTTGTCGCTGACAATGATTGACAGTGTGTGATCTACCGCATCAATCGACTATAACAGTGACGTTTGATGCCGTTGATGAGAGTCAAGCGCCAGTGAATGAGTAGATTCTTAACGGCACATCGGCACTATTAGCTACATGTATACAATGCCATTCACGTTGGTTCACGCTGGAAAGTACAAGACAGAAGACAAATTAAAAATACAGACAATACACAATACATAAACTATAAACATAACCCTGAAAAAGCAAACAACGCAAAACAAAGAGTTAAGCGCCAACTGCATCACGAACACAAGGTGTCAGCTGCACAAACTGTAGTCTGTAGACTTTCCACTCCCAAACCACTCGATTGCTGGCTACATAGCATTAAGACAGTAAAAGACGGCAGCAGCCGTGTAGTGTGCACAGCAGAACGTCACATTAGAACAGCTGGAGTATCCCGTGCCCGTCCCGTATCCAAGACTAAAATATCATATCCCATGATCAGCCGAGCTAATGCAGTACTATCACTGCCGTAAAGCGAGCACCGCAGCGTCATTTGATGTGACGACTGATGCAGGGAGATGCTGCTGGACACTCTGGCCACACAGCCGACTCCCGAGCTGGCCGTCGTGATGCTGCAACTGGTTCAGTCTCGACAACTGAGCGGACTTCGAGCATCGCTGATGATCAACGCCATGTCACTGGTTGTCAAGCCAACGCCAGCCGTCATTCTCACAGCTCTCGTGTGTCATTACTTCCTGACTTACTTACTTAAACAGTCGTGTTCTCTTATTCTTTCTAGATCTTAGCAACTACATAAGCAGTTGAAGTTTGCTATGCACATTGAATTTGGGCTGTTTACCTACCAATAACTTACCCCAAATCGACTGCACCCGCGGACGCGCGATCTGTTTGCTGAAGTCCCGGTGGATTGTTGTAAGCGACTGGCTGATGATGTTTGTTTGCTTGTAGAAAGTCTATAAGGAGCTGGATAGATCTGAGTCGATTGTGAGACGGTCCCTTCTGCTCGGCGTCGGCTCGCTCACTAACAGGCTGCTGCTGCTGACACGCAGTCACAAACAGCCGCATCATCACGTCATCACGCTCGTTGAAACCGTGTCCAACGTCAGTGCAACACGCTGTTTTCGTGTAGATTTTCACTTACGTGCAATAGGCTGTGTGGTAGAGTGCAGGGCTTGCGATCACCAGGTCGCGGCTTCGAATCTCATCCGCGAATATGCCAACTCAGCGTACCATTCCACCAGAGAAAGCTGGGGAATAAACAGGCATACCACGCGATCCACTGGCCCTGTATCCATGGTCTTCCAGCTGTGGCTGGTGTCCGGCTGAGGGCCAACGAAACGGAAACCAGTGCCGCCCTATGGACCTATGAGGCTCCGGTAGGACTTTAGTTTTTACTTTTTACAGTGTACGCCTACTTTTAGTTAGTTTCACTTATGTAAATAAGCCGTGGGCGGCATTAACAATACTTAGGCTTATTGGGTTTAGGGACCATCAGACGATAGCACAGCTAAGTTGTCCAATCCATGCAGTTGAGTGAGAGTGGCTGGCTAAATACCAGTAGAGCATACTCTTGAACGGCCATCAACGTATACGTGTTTTCTATGTGTGTACGCGCCGTAATGTTCTGTCTTAGGATAATATGCGTATCGAACGATCTCGATGATATGCTGCTTGGATTCAGAGTATTTACACGTTAGCCTACAGTCGCACCGTCTAATATTAATGTTTATCACATTTGTTAGGCCTATATCTGACTGCGTACGGTTCAGCGTTCATTACTCAACGCTCAATCAGTTTTTATAAATTATAAGAAGAAAAATTCCAGTTGTTGTACTCTACTTTCGTAGGAATTGAAGACGTTGTTTGAGGAGAACAGTGATGATGAGGAGAGGAAGACGATACTGAAGTCCATGGGAAACCTCGGATCCGCTGAGCTGGTTCCGATCCTCAAGACAATCATCGAAGACCGTCAGATGAACGAGAAGATCCGTGTCAATGCCATCTACGCTCTGCGCCGAGTCGCCAAACAATCTCGCACGGAGGTCGGTTGTAATGAATGATCCATCGTTCCAGCTATAGTACGAATAACAGCTGTATTTCGCTCAATGTCAGACAGGAATCGGTTGCAGTCGGTGATAAAGAAAGCCAAACGATTTGGATACCTGCTGTGACGAGTACTGTACATGTTGCCAATGACAAAATATCCTCTCCTCTGTGCGCTGCAATCCACAGCACGTCTTACGTCAACTTCTACCTTCTGTCAAAAGTTCTATTTATAACTTTAGAACTCCTCCTATAATTAAGGTTACACTTAGCAGCTAGAAGCAAGAACTTTAAAATAGAATGTCATCGTGAACACATAATTGCATTGAAACCGGTTATGATTTTGTGCGTGTATTTTGATCATTATTGCGCATTGTGTCGACATCGTTTCTGTTTCAGCTATTATGACATTTCCACAGCTGTAGAATGCTGCGTGTGTCAGTACTTAATAAACACTTTCTTATTACATTTTGATGACATATCGGTTGTCACGTGTACTGTTACAGGTGACGCCGCTGCTACTGAACTTGGTAATGGATACAAATCAGCCGGTCGACATAAGAATTGGCGCGTTCGTGATCTTGCGCAACTCAATGCCGAACTACGTTACGTTACAAGCGATCGTACGTCGCCTGTACAACGAGCGTGCGTCTCAGATGCGTACATTCGTCTATACAAGTCTCGTCAGCATGACCAAGTACAGAGGGGCTCAGCCGCGACTCAGAAGAATGTACGCTACGCCGCCTTCTCTCCGTACTTACACACTGTGATCACGTTGGCGTATTATTTTAGTTTGACGAACGCAGAACGAATAATCGTTGTGAGAACATTCTATAAGTTTATTTAATGACTGCTGTTAATATACGTCAGATTTACAGTACTTCACAGCTGTATATTCGTGTGTTTCTGTGTGTGTTAATCTTGTATGTGCATTTGACGCATTACTTACTTACTAACTTACTTACGTCAAAAAGGAAGATACGCATGCGGCTCAGACGGCCGACAAATCTTCACACGAATTAACTGTCTGGCGTTCTGTTGCTGTTAAAAAAATAATCTTCTACCTATAATGAATTTATACAACATTTTCAGCACTGTAGAACGACAAGTTTCTTAGCATTTGAAAAAAACAGTTTTCAAGAGAATTCCGTTCTGTTGTTGTGAGCCGCAGTGGTCAGTGTGTTGTTTGGTATTTCAGCGGGAACAGATGATAACGTCAGACAGACAATCTGTTATGCTGACAGTGACGTGTATTTCCTATTTTCAGGGCAAACGATGCTAAGCTGCTGTTGAAGACCATTCCGCCCGTCACGGTTAGCGTGCACGACTCCATGTGGATGCTTTTCGACATTCACAGTGGTCAGTCACTCACGCTCACGTTCTACTGTAGTTTCAACTACAAGAAAGCTGTGCTATCGCAAAGATGACCGCGCGATGCGCGCTATATAAGTAGATCGTGAGCTGTTGCGGAGATATGGCCATTCGAAATTATTCAAGATGGCGGCGGCCGCCATCTTG
>Ga0056129_1000597_pt1 | contig 10048 bp, 8 predicted proteins | sample WorMetLIZISLAND1_FD_71118 | JGI IMG/M metagenome (GOLD analysis project Ga0056129, IMG submission 71118) | Marine gutless worms symbiont microbial communities from Max Planck institute for Marine Microbiology, Germany - Olavius loisae LIZARD... ...
TCTCAGCTTGTATGGGTGTCGGGCATTTGCTGTTGCCGACCAAACTGCCTGGAACTCACCAAGCAATGATCTGCATGATCCGACCCTTGGCACTGACAGTTTCAGACGTCGGCTTAAAACTCGGCTGTTTTCAGAGTACTAGTACATACAGCGCATTAGAGATATTGCACTATATTCAATATTCACGACTTACTTACCGACGTACAACAACTTCTTAACAATGTCATAAAATCACGATCTTTTGTGACAAAAACTGTCAAAAACACGCAAAATGTTTGTGACAAACATAAAAACTCAGAATTTTTTTCAAAGTTTTTGCAAATTATGAATTACATAAACATTTCATTCTAACTATTTTTTTGAAAGAGCTAAGAAAACTTATATCACGGCACAGAAACAAGTTTAATAATGTTCGTAGTACACTATTAAGTAATACACAACACATCAGCAGACTGGGGTTGTCCCTGATCAAACGTCTGTGAGAATTTCACATACAGACTAAATCAGACAGACGACTTATTTTACTGCAACGAGAAAGCCGTGACTACAGCGGAGTAATGAGGTGCTGCGAGAATACAGACCTTACGCAGGAGGAGACCATGTGATATGTTCTCGGCGACCATGAAGCCCGAGACGAGGTGATGTACAGGACCAGCCTCACCGCAGTGTGGCCGCAGCACAAACGTGTTGAAACCACGCTCTCTGATCAAACATCAACACATTTCTACTTATTCACACTCAGAACATATTTAGTCTCACCGACAGATTTCCTCCATAAACTGACGTGAGGTTATCAACTATAACTCAACACATTAGATAGCTTACTAACCGTGCACAATGCCACCTGTCATAGGCTTCACACGGGTTAACAGACGTGCGCGTGCGTGTGTTTTTTCTGATTGACTCATTCTTCTTCACATACAATAATACAATCAATCAATCCATCAATCTCAGCTTTTCTCTTCTGCCTATCACGTCCAGTCGCTCATACACAAGCGCCTCAGAATCAACCTTCGACGATTGGCACTACATAAATGTTTGATTGACGTTAACATAATTTCTTCTAAAATTTGACTTCTTACCAAAGTATTAGAATTTTCATAAAATTTGAAACGTCTATCAGCTAAGTCAGCATTTAACATTAAAACGAGGACATAATTACAATTATATACCATTTGTACGTAGCCATCGCTGATGACTGCAACTTGGTAACTGAAATAACTAGCAGGACAGCACAGTCACAAATCAGCCACTCAGTAGGGACTTAACAGAGGCACCGCAGCACACAGGTTGCACATCAGATGACATAAAATGTAAACAGTTGACTACATTTAACCCTGTGACACCCACTGTTGCCATATGGGTACAGCTATAAAGCATCCAATGACAGACCGGGTTAAGCTATCGGTTGTAATATTTGACATCCGGGCACTATGACGCACAGCCCTAAGTGTCAGACTGCCCAGATGTCAAAAATTACAAATGACGGCTTAACCCAATCTGGAACAGGATGCTTCATAGCCATATGGCAACAGTGGGCGTCAAACGGCTAACAGCAGTGGGGTTGCTCACCGTCGTAAGTGGTTAAGCACGGTCATGTTTGCGTACATGTAGTAGAGGTAATAAGCATAAGGCGGGTTTTCCACGGTCGTCCAGTTCTCCGGCAGCGGCGCATACTTGTCAAATATCACGTGTTCCGGCTTTGACTCATCATCCACGGAATCAAAGCCAGTCACCTACACGGCATGTCAAACATTCCTCTTGAAAACTGCCGAGAACAAAACAATCCTCTCGGTAACACCGTTCTGTATCTTATAATAAAATTAACAGTCACCACGGACAGTACAAATTTAACGTTCAAATAACGTAGCAACACTCACTGGGAAACTAACTGAGAACTGCAACCTAGCAACTCAAACAACTAGCAGAGCACGGGCTAACAATCAACAACACAGACACTGCAGCACACAGTTTGCACATCAGATGTTAAAATTCTAACGTGTTCAGATGTATAAACGACATACATCAGGAAGTCTCATCAATTTTCATACAATTCTTAAGAGTAAGTGAGTGAGCGAGCAGGGTTTAACGTCTCCACCAACACGGTATAGGTTATCTGGGAGACAGTTTTACAGGTCAAAAGACCCAACCAACAGTATCAACGTACTGAAGGAACACAAATATAAACACAAGCACACACACATACAAAAACACAGCAAATTCCCTAGTCTACACTAACACTATGGGTTGACTAGGGGATGGCTCCCACAGAGGGCAGGGTCGCCAAGCCTGAACGGCGATGGGACTGCCGCCGCGGTACCCCCAATTCTTAAGACTGACTGCAAATCTAAAATGATTATCAGCCGACATGAACTGACGTATTGCAGGAAGAGGTGGAGTTCTGGATGCAGGCTTGGGTCGATGGTGACTTCAAACAGAGGTTTGTAGAGATTGTTCAGCAGGTCTTGAAAGCTGGTGATCATGTGATTCAGTTTGTAGACATCGCTGAACAACAAGCACAGAACGGCATCGCTGGATCATACCTCTAATAATATTCATCTGCACAACTAATTACATCAGACGGTCAATAAAACAGCCCAGTTAACTGTTATTTTCAACCACGTGCAAGAATCAACGCCCTTGAAGCAATATTGGTCGGGATTCTGACCCAATGACAAGCAATTTTGATCTTACACTGAAGCAACCAATGAATCACGTACATTCCACAGAAACGGAACTTGCATCACCCACATGAGATGTGCACATCCCAAAATTTGGGGATCAACGTTAGCCTGTGGATTTTGATCAAAGATCTGAGTCTGCATCAGCAGCCTGGTTCTGTCACTGATCCATTGTTGGTCCATGACTCGTCAATATTACATCATTCATGTGGATTGTTGATACCGATAACATAGGACAGTGGTAACTTTAAGTAAATAAAAATAAATTTCTTCAAAGACGTTAAATGTAAGACAATAATAACTGACACATCATCTGACACAATTACTGGTAGTATTTTATAAAGCAAAACTCACTAAAGTCGTGGAATCTGAATGAGCCATCGGACATTGTCAGAGTGAACGTTGTGTTTGACGGCCCAATGAGAAAGCCTGTCCCACTCGTCTGGAGACCGACCGTACACCGACAGCCGGTACTCGGCGTTCTGGTGCTTGTTTTCCTCCAGGTCCGACATCACTTCCTAGACAACAGCAACAACAACAACGAAAGATCATATCTCACAGCTTTGATCTAGGAGACAAGCGAGTGAGTAGATTCTTAACGGCACATCAGCACAATTGGGCTATACAGTGCCATTCACATCGGTATACGCTGGAAATACACGACAGAAGACAAATTAAAAATACAGACAATACAGAAACTAAACACAACCCAGAAAATGCAAACAACACCAAACACAGCAAACAAAACTAGCCTGATTTAGTCGCATCATACGACACTCGGCCAGGAAACGAGGTGAGCTTATTCTACAATGCTCTCAAGCGCAGATGGGGCATCTAGCGGACAACAGACATAATCTGATACCAGAGTAACGAGCATTCACACACAGAGACCCTCATCAAACTCACTACTACAACCAACAACAAATGACCAGATTCAACTATGTCAGTAAGATAAGTCGCGAATTTATATAGCACATAAAGTGTGATAACTCTATTGCACTGTATGTACTAGTACTCTGAAAACAACCGAGTTCTAAGCAGATGTCTGAAACTGTCTATACTCTATCACAGGTGAAACTAAATTAGAGAAAAACTGTCTCTTAATCTGCACAGGACAGACCGTGTCTCTGTTTTTCTCTGACAATTATACATATGATCTCAGCTTCCTACAGCAACAAGCAACAACTGTGAATGCCTCACAGAATGTACAGTGAAATGTAATTTAACACGATCACCTCACCTTTAAAATGTCGGCAAAATATCGTCCTCCAATGGCATTGTCAGTCTCAATGAAGATTTCTCGCAGTCGACTCTCCCCGACGGGATTGTACTTAGAGTTGAACTTGTCAAACCGGTGAAATGTATTGCGATCCTTAATAATGCATGACAATAACAATGTGTTTACAGTTAAGGCTCAACGGAACAGCTTCATTGTCATATTCTACAGTAGCAACAGTTAAACCAACAACTGCACATTTACTCACACTCTGATTACAAATGAGACAGAAAAAATCTGCAGATTAGCAGCACTGTTTATATCACATTCAATTTATCACAGGCAGCAGCAGCTAAAACTTATTACTAAATAATAGTGGCACACATACAGTATATACAAAAGGTGCTGCTAAAAAACTGCGACTCCTTGGCAATGAGGTAACATTTTATAAGATTTACAGCAATTATGTTCAGTGTTTGGTGCCCCATGTGGGCTTGGAAGAGTCGTAGAATAAACCCACCTTGTTTCCTGGCCGAGTGTTGTAAAAGTCGACTGAACCAGGCTAGTTTATTTTGCTGTATTTGCATTGTTTGCTTTTTGAGTTGTATTTAGTTTATGTATTTTCCTGTACTGTTTTGTTTGTCAGTATCAGTCAAGTGATTGGCTGTGAAGACCGCCTCCAAAATGACCTAGATTGAGTTAGACGGGCATTAAATTAAATCTACTCCCACTCCAGGTTCAATGTGTGGCTGCATCTAGAAATGATGACGATGTTTGCAGGTTGCCGCCAGTAATTATAACACAGCAGCATGGATGGATGGTTAGGGTTTAACACAGCAGCAGTTTTGATGCTCAGGGCATAGTTGTGATGGATAAACCGAAGGCTCGAGACGATGCTGTGAAGATGTGGTCATATGCCACAAGACACAACTGCACTTAAAGTCTACTTTTAAAAGCAACAAATGACGATCCAATTAAATTATTTGAAGGAAGATTGTTCCAGGTTATCAACACAGTAGCGATGAAATCGGATTCAGCAGGCAGTATATCCAGCAGGCTCAAAACATAGCAAGCAAGGTGGTCCAACAGTGATCAGGCTAGGGACGGGGACTCCTGGAGCTCAGATACACGATAAGTTGCTAGACAAAGAGAGCATTATCACTGTACTCACGGCGTGAACATCAAGCATGTCGACACTGAGGTCGTACGCCGTCAGACGCAGCTGATCAAATACCTGCACACGTGATACAAACACACCTGTACAGGTGAAACAAAACACACCTGCACAGGTCAAACAAACAGTTTTTAGCATGCGACAGCATATATGTAGAGCACGCTATATGCTATCACCCTCCATCTGTCCATCACATGTCGATCAGTCAAAAACGGCTAAAGTTAAGATTATGCAATTATGACCATACAGTAGCTTCATCTGTCTAGTTTTTGCACAAAAAATCTTTATCCAGCAATTCTAGCGGGTTCCATTTAAGTGGGGGCGTCAAACAAGGGTGGGGTGAGGAAAACAAGCTATCTTCTGTCTTTCTACTTTTTCCATAACAGTAACGGTAAGCTTTACACTTTCATCCCAAAACGTACAAGATGTGCCCCATTGTACTCCGTTTATGAAGTTTTCGAGATACATCACTACCAGTGGACTGATCCTAACAGGTAACAGACACCTTCCTCCAACACACTTTGTGATGACATAAAGAAAGTGTTGGCAAAACTCGGCATAAATAAACAAATGTACATTAACTGCACAGCACAGCAAAGGAATAAACAGCAGAAGCAAACATGAGGCAAGTCATACACAGGGTTACTTTTTCTTCTTATACACATGGAAGTTTTAAACTATATTCTAAACAGAAGCTCAATCTCAACCTGAAATCCAGTCTTAAACAAATGCCGAGATATATTTTGGTGTTAAAAATGGTTTCAAGTTCAGTTTTAAATCAGCTAGGTATTGAAACTGCAAACAGACAACTTGTTTACTTTTGAGCACATAATTAACTGAAAACAAAAGAACTATTTTATCTGAGATTATCCATTGTTTATGTTGTTTATGGTGCACTGCCCAGTGCCCAATGAATTCATTAAATTCCATCAGGTAAAGTCTTTTGTCACACTTGAGAGGCCTGGTTACAAATGTTGTAAAAAAAACGCAAACCTAGATACAGCTGGGTAATATTCAAACTTATTCAGTAATACAATCTAGGGTTGGCTGTTATAGACAAAGGCTGTAGTAGTAAAATGAATGTAAAATAAATTTGGTTTAAGCTAAAGCAGAAGTTGTAGCAGGATAAAGTAATTAAAGTTTTAGCTACCGGTAAGTCATCATATTAAATCCATTGCATAAGTCTCGATTTAAAACTGGTTTGTTCGGAGAATTTGACTTACAAAACAATCTTCGATATAAAGTTCAACTTTTACCTCAATTTTAGTGACGGTAATAGGTTAAAACTGCAATTTAAAACTGCAACTGTAATTTTGAACCTTATTTTGTTTGCCATTCCAAAAAAGACCACATCAGCATGTTATTAGGAACACTGCTAAGTAGAACCAGCTGCCAGAATCACGTGGAGAACGACATGAAAACGGGTTAGAACAAAGCAACAACCACTCAAGTGCAATCCTGAGATATTAGTTTAAACGGATGACTAATTGACAGTATAGTCAATTATCACACTGTATATGACACAGTCGTACAGTATTCGACATACACACACAGACATTGACGTCCTTAAATGCAGACTGACAATATGTGAATTTATATGCTGTAACACACGGTATTGCATCTGTGAAATAGCAGGATAACAGCACTCAGTCAGCCTGTTAACAGCATGCAGCAGTCGGGTCACACTGCAAGGCTACTAGTTAACCCTTTGGCGCCCACTGTTGGCATATAGATACAGCTATGAAGCATCCTGTGCCAGACCGGGTTAAGCGGCCATCATTTGTAATTTTTGATATTTGTGCACTCTGATGCTCAGCCCTGAGTGTCAGAGTGTCCAGATGTCAAAAATTACAAATGACGGCTTAACCCGGTCTAGCACAGGATGCTTTATGGCTGTACCCATATGGCAACAGTGATGGGCGTCAAAGGGTTAACTGAGTGCCACCACACCGCAGTGATCATATGGAAGGAGGGACATGCAGGACAACCAAACCAAACCCAACCCAGAACATACAGCAGCGTCTGCTGACGACGGTTCAGACACGTCATAACGACGACCGCAGTCATCACTCGGCAACAGAGAACGGACACAGCAGCCGACGTCAATATCGACCAATGACGGCGACAGAGGCAGCTTTTCATTCAAGCCAACTAGCTTATCTCTTCCACTGCACGCCGACATGACCTATATGACACGACGGACTACTCAACAGACGAGAACTGTTTATACAATTCTCCACATCAGTCATTAATACCTCATGGCTGATCAGTTAGCTTGGTCTTAAAGGCTCCTAGTTCACCCGGTTCATGCGATGAATGCAGCACAATGCCAGGTGGCTGCTGACATTTGGACCAAGCCGATCGGCTTGAGCCATAAGCCAGCCTGTAGGCTGCCAGTAAATTACACTCACCATCGCCATTTATTATTACTCAGCCCGAATGTATTTTACTTTAGCTTACTGCAAACGAAAGAGTAAACTAGTGAGCAACATAGAACTATGCAGAACTGAAGTCCGACATAACTAAACTGAAGTTGAATCCTGGTCAGTGCCAACACTTCTGCACTACACAACAACACAATACTCAACCAAAACCTAAACCAATTCATATAAATTCCTATCCATGAAACTGAAACAAAATACAAACTGCACAATCCGGGTAAAACGTCTACACAAAATGCTGTGCACACAGACCTCGGCTAGCGTCTGGTCGTGGCCTGCGGAGTCCTTACACACAACGTCGTGAGGAGACTGTTTCATCATCTTCTTAATGAAGCGCAGTAGATGTTTCTGATTCATACACGACGACGCGTGTACGTGGGTGTCCACCTGACACAGCAGCCACACGCTCATCATCCACACATCATCATCCTTATAAGGTTACTATTATATCTTTTTCACAACATCCAACTTGAATGGCACCGTATAGCCTAATTGTGCTGATGTGCCGTTAAGAATCTACTCATTCACTCACTCACTCATCATCCACACGATACACATAATTCACTGCCAACTGATGATGTGGTTTCATGCCCTGTAGTGCCTTCATCGCAGGATCGAATAGTTGAGCTATTATTTGAAATTTCGAATCGAATCGAATAGTTATCGTCCGTCTCAAAAAGTCACCAGTAGTAAGTACTTATTGAATAAATTCAACTGTTTTTATGGCACTGCACTGTTGTGGTTTCTACTGTAAGAGTTTCAGTATTTGGTGGGCCATAATGGGCCAATATAAAGACTTCCTTCCTGATACAACTGATGATTCGTGTTCTTTGTCAAAGGTCTGGGTTTCCCACATCACAGTCCAGACCTTGTCTGGTCCCCACAGATTCACTCAACACTGAAGCAAGGCCATTGACAAGTCCGCTATCCACTGCCGTTATCCACAGTCACTGTCATCTCATTAGACATTATCAATCAATTACAGACGTTGGTGCCTGGAATCAGCGATTGATACTGTGCCAGCCAATCGCAGAACAGAATCCACTTGCGATAAGCGTACTGCGTTGTGCACCAGCCAATCAGTGACTACTACCGATAACAAACCATACCGTGAAAGATGCATCTTACGAGTTCAAATGTGGACGTTATTTTCAAAAAGACAAAAATCTGGTGCAAACCACGTCCACAAGGCTTGTGGTAATAAAAACAGTAAGATGTCTCGCGAATACTGAGCTCCTTGTATGCCATTTTGGTCCGGAACTGGACATTTGCTAATGAAAACATAAGTGCCCATATCTCACGTCCTTCGACCTTGACTTTAAGCACAATCTGGATGGAGGCACACCTGGGGACCACTGAGTTAAATTTCAGTGGTTAACGGGCCATTTTCCTGACAGACAGACGGACAGACAGACATCGGACACCTTGTGATCACAGTAGCTCACTCTATTTAGGAATGAGCTAAAAATTCCCGGACAGACCCAATTCTGTATTGCAACCAAATCCAGAAAACCATCAAAATTTTAATAAGATGGTTCTTTGCTAGTTCCACAACTTTTTGAGTGTTCCTGTGCAGATTATTTTGTGGGGTTAAAGGTCTGTTATTACTAGATAATGTACACAGAATACGACAAAATGAAACTTCAATAGTATACTGCTCCAAAGTTACACACAAGTCATACAAAAACGTTTGAATAAAACAAATTAATGTTAAGAACTTCAATGTCACATCAAAAATTATTCCTAGGCCACAATAAAATGCAATTGCTTCAGGCCCATGTGAAACTAAGCCTGTTAGCCTGCAATGCAATACTATTACAACCAATTGTGATACAGGATATCACATCTTGGACCCAGAAACCAACCCCGTCAGGGACGAGTTATCTTGTTCAGGCACCAAACATGTTAAACATTGTAATAAAAGTATCATATAAAAACAGCAGGATGAGTAATTCAAAGAGATGAACAGCAACCTTCCGAACGTTGTAGAAGTCGCGATGAGGCACGGCTTTCTGACTGAGAGACTCGCGGAGTTCGTTCAGTAGAACGTGAAGTTGATACTTCGACGACAGATAGTTCAACCGTCGATAACAGAACGATTTCCTACAACACAACAACTACAGGCAGTGAATGAGAGTTGTGAGCTTTGATAATTAAGAGCTCTGTAACTTTAGTATTTCAATACTTCTACCATGTTCTAGCTACTTATAACGTCTAAACCATCACACCAGCATCACACAATACACTTACATTACATTACATACATGCGTGCAATGTGACGCTTTCAAGAACCATTTCCTTTAAAAAACTGACCCACAAACACACTTGAACGTTAACTCTGAGAGATCTTTGAAGATTGATTAATTGATTGAGCACGGTTTTACGTCTGCGCCAACACAATATAGGTTATATGGCCGACGGTTTTTACAGGTCTGATGACCCAATCAACAGTGTCAAAGCACTGAAGGAGGGTGGTTAGTCATCCAGACAGGCCTCAGTCTAACCATGCTCACCTCACCGTGTTACAATACTATAA
>Ga0056129_1000598_pt1 | contig 10046 bp, 8 predicted proteins | sample WorMetLIZISLAND1_FD_71118 | JGI IMG/M metagenome (GOLD analysis project Ga0056129, IMG submission 71118) | Marine gutless worms symbiont microbial communities from Max Planck institute for Marine Microbiology, Germany - Olavius loisae LIZARD... ...
AATAGATGTACCGTATGGAAGTTTCTGAGAATATACTTTGGCTGGGAAAATAACTGCAAGTGCTGCTTTATTATTTTCTTTTGAACCATCAGTAAAAACCGGAGTATATGTAGAGTAGGTGTCTTTGATCTGATTGAATGCAGAGATACTAAACATAGCCAGAACTGAAAACATAATAACTACTAACTATTGTACAAACTGAAGACAACAAAACTAATTTACCATTCCAATCAGGATATAAACTGGGCCTATTCTACAGAATTGGGTCTGCACAGACCTCAATACACAGCATCAAGGAACTTTACAGCCTGCGTACCATGGAATCTTGTTTCATCTTCTTCTCTGTTTCCAGCTTGGTTTTGTCATTACGATATCTCTCAATGTCCTTCTGAAGCGCCTGCTCTTTCTTTTCATGCTCCATCTACACATGATAACAGCACATTCTACAAACTGTGGCAATCGTAGACAGGCCTTTAGTTTTACTGCAACTACTGTCTAGAACAAGCTATCGTTTGGTGACCGGGAGTCCAACACACTGGGTACCTTCACACACCGTCTTCAGACATATCTAACATCTCTGCATAGATAACCAACGCCAAACCCTCTTGTGCCTACCGACTGCCCATGTCTCAGATTCAACTGTGACAAGTCGACTTTGTGCGCGATATAACTTTCAGAAATCACTACAATCTATTAATCTTGTGAAAAATACTCTTCATGCATATTCCTCTATAAGAATATGGATGCACAAGCATGAAAACGAATTCAAGCAACACGTCCTGCATACTCTAACTATACTGTTCACTAAATAAACCACTCCGAGACTCACTCGTCGAGCTCTCGCCTCCTCCAGCATTGACTTTATCTTCATCTCAAGTTCAGCAGTCAGCTCCTGACTCAGACGGTCTGTTATTTCATCGGAAAAACCTGCGTCACAAAGTCAAACTATCGTACCGGTAGTAATACGTCAAGTTGCTTTGCTAGAATCACACGGCAATGACCAATGCACAACTGCTTAACAGACAACAGACCAACAACATCAAGAAATATTCGCCGCACTTCACCACACAAGGTACATGTATTTCCACGTATGCCAGCACTGAGGTATCTATTATGTGTTATCCCAATGTGCTACCCAAAGTTGGGCATGTGTAACGTGCATACTGCACTGGAACAAAGCAGCAAGCAAATGTATTTACACATGCAAAACACTGAATAAATGAAAATAAAAACATAAAATGAGAAATAAATGTGAAATCATCTGTAAATTAGCAGCAATTACATATACATAAGAAAAAAATACGATACAAACATATCAACATAGCAACGTAACATTACCAGTCAAACTATATTCTTCTGCGTATTTCTTTACAAGATGATTACGTCCTTTGATGTTCTTTTCATGTCGCTGTACAACAAGTGCAGCAAAATTGTATCAAATACACTTTACTGGTTGTTATGACATCTTCCATTTCCTCAAACAATGGCTTGTAATGATTTCTCTAGATGACTCGATAAGTAAGGCTGATGTCCATATAGGCTCACCAGTGAGGTTACTGGTCTTAGTAGAGGTCACAAACCTGCGTTTTACAATGTTACCATCCACAGCTCTGTCAGTGAGTCAAACTCACGTGTCAAATGCACTTCACTGCAGAAGTAAATAAACTGATTCACAGAAAATGATTCTGTCTTCTGCCAGAATGATACTGCATCACTTTCGAACCATATCTGCTCTTGCATGAGACAAACGTACAATGTCAATGGAACGGTATAACAAAGAGGCAGTGACGTCTCACAGTGCTCAAGTACATTTAGCTGCCATGTTAAAAGTGTTATAAAATAAGCAGCTTGCTTATTTTATAATAAACTTAAACATTGTTCAGTGTATTTCTTAACCTGAAGGTAAATATTAAAGTATTAAAGCTACATAAGCCATAAAACCCATTATAATGCAGAGGTCTCCAATTCCTCAGCCATGTATCACGCAAGACTGCATTCTTCAGTCAGTATCAAATGATGCCATTGTGTGACAGAAGCAACACAATACAAAAAACTTGCCTTATGCTCAGTGTAGCAGTGCTGTGGTCACAGGTTATGTTCATGTAAATGTCAACTGTCAGTCCAACAAATTACAATTATGCCACACCACCTCATCTTGAATTAAACATGCATATTACTTTGTGTTTCTTATTTTGTACAAATGGTTATCAACACAAAGAACTAGTTAAAAATTTCAAAAATTTCACACTTTTCACAGGCACCTGCTAACTGGTGTTTAGTTTCAAATCCATGGGGGACATCAGAGTGAGCAAAACATACAAAATAGTGCTAAAGCTAATGCTAAATTAACATATGAAAACCTACTTCGGCTTCCTGTTCAAGTCGTCCTTTCTCAGTGAGCAGCCGCGTTCTCTCTTGCTCGTTCATATCTAAGTCTTTCTCCAATGACAAAACTTTGTTCTGATTCTGATCACAACAAACATAACATAGTAACGTAGAGTTAGTTAAAACACCAACAGTGTCTCCGATATGAAATGAACAATTTGACCGATATCAAATATGCACAGTTGCAGACCTGCTGCATGGAGCGTTCCATTCGCGACACTTTCTCATCAAACGCTGACAGCTCTCGTTTAAGGTCGTTCGTTGACCCTGCAGCAAGCAGCATATTGAATAGACTGTCACAAACTCTCAACCTCAAACTGTTCACTAAACTACTTAGTATCATCTATTAGTGGGAGTTCAGTTTTTTTACAAAAACTCTCTAGCTATATCTAGGTTACGGTAGGAAACAGGAAAGTAACTGTAAAAGAGAGCAGAATTGGAGACAGGAGGTATTTTGAAGGAGAGGCGGGTATGAATTCATTCAGGAAGGCAGGGAAGGAGCAAGGAAAGAGAAAATTGATATGGGTGAGGGAAATGTGAAAAAGAGGAGCAGAATGAAAGAAATATTAGGTGTGCCATTTTTTCTGAAAGTTGGATGAGGCAACTCTACCTAAACCAAAACAGCATTTTCATTGTAATCATGACACATTTATTCACACAAAATTCATTAGTAGACAAGATTACAGGGAAAAAACAAAATAAAGCTGAAAAGCAACCAACAAAACTGCTATTATTGAAACAATAAGTATTATGAGATTACAATCTTACTACAACAATATATGAACTCAAAATGTGCATATACTGCCTGGTTATGTTTCACTTAACATATACTTAATGAAATGGCGTTCATCTTGTCAAAAAACCACTGAAAACTATCGATATGCAGTTTTTGAAAGCGATCAAAAACACTTTTTGCAGACTGCTGAAACAGCAAACGAAGTTTTTTTAACGTGGAAACATTATGACAAATATGCTCTGCCAAAATGTCACGAAAATCCACACAAAACTGTTGGATAATGCTGCAAAATAACATGCTGATAATCTCATTATTTTATTGAGTAAAATGACTAACTGTCTACAGCAACACACGTTCATTACCTTCAAACTCGTGTTTGATATTGCTGCATAGAGCGCGCTGCTCCTTTTCAAGCTGCATCTGTTGTCCTTTGTATTTCTCTGAAAAACACGCAAGATTTGCATGCATCAGTCAGCATCACCTCCTGTCTGTCACCTGTCACACTGCATTGGACATCAATGTCAACCTCATACAGATAATACAGATACAAACTTGCCAGGAGTCGTTTAAGACAAGCCCTGTATGTTGCCCATGGACTCCTGATAAAGAAAGATCTTCCTTTCAAAGACAGTTTTAACGCTGTTCTGGGTGTTCCCACATTATTTTATAAAGGCCAAAATGACACCAGTAGCAGTGTCAGAGTGGTGATGGCTAGACACAAAAGATTCAAACATTAACCAGGTTGAAAGAGACCTGATCACCAGCTTAATAAACACCTAATTCGAGACATGGCACACGTTGCACAAAAATTTAACCGGACTACACTGAAAAGCTTATATCTTATATCTCCCTCGATAATGATGACAACGCTATGGCTAAAAACAGAAAAAATGAAGCAATCACCAAAGATATCAACTGTCAGCAAATTATATGAAAATACCAATAAAAGTTTAAGAAATTCTACATAAAATAACACCAAGTAAGCAAATAAGCTACCGATAACTGCTTGGATTTTGTAGATGTCTTCCTGGCGGACCATGACACTGTCCAGTTTCTTCTGCAATGCAAAGATTATTGTGTGTACAACATTTATCAGCACTAATATATCACACAGTACTAAAACACATACTGCATAGGTTAGTTTAAGACTTTGAGTCAACTGCAGCTCATGTGAAATGTCCGTCCTACCTTGACAGGTGCCAGTTTCTCTTCGGCTTTTTTCACGGTGTCGGCGGCTGCAAGGTGGCGTGATTCGCGGTCTGTTAAATTTGCCGCTATCTGCAATGACAGCCATCAGGCCACGGTCAACAACAGTAACGGTGTGCTCAGTAAATCATGCTCAGAGTACTATTCACGCTGTCGGTGAGACATCACATCAAGCAGTGGGGACCTGGCCTTTAAAACCCTTTGCCACTACAATCTGCCTAGATTTTCACAAGAACTTTGGGAAACTGGAGGTTACCCTATGTCAATCCCCAATTAAACTACAATAGCACTGCCAAAAACAACATATTACATTCACCTTTGAAGTCCTGTGAGGACGTGCTTCACTCCAAAACAAACAGAAACTAGATATCTGTTCTACTCCATTCCAGTTCATCCTCATCATTGATTGTCAGCTGCACCCGACTCCCTACTGTTGGTGACCGAGCTATCCCGGTCGCCGCTGCACGTGTCTGGAACAGTCTGCCAGATCCTGTCACTTCTACACCTTCCGTAGCAGTCTTCCGGTCCCGGCTTAAAACTCACCTGTTTAACATTTCTTACCCTGTGATTGTACAGTGCCTGTGCAGTGACTCTAGTTGCATTGGACACAATACTTGTTCTTACTTATTACTGAACAAGATAGATTACGTGCTTTAAGTGTATAACAGTATTACAGCTGCTGGTGTATTTATGACAATCATCGCAACAACGTGCTCCAGTAGACGATGTCACTACTACAACAAACACAGCGAATGATTACCTCGGCAGCCTTCTCTTTGTTCTGTCTGAGGTATTTGATCTCTGCCTGATACTCGCGAATAACTGTTTGCTACAAAAACCAGCAACAAACTGTACTTATAAAGTACACAAAATTCTACACACAGTAATACATGCGATGAAGAACAAAGATGACATCAAACCATTCAATGCACGTAATAATAGTAACTAATGAATAATTAAATCAGCAACTTCTCAGTAACTCAGATGCTGGAGTGTAATGTACGTAATACCAACTGTCATCGCAATGAGAAGAACGGACTCTGGAATAACATTTGGTTGAACCAGCACCAATGCTCAAAAAGTACCTGTGCTTTCCAGGACTCAAACATATTTGTGCCACGAGATAAAGAAGCTAATTAAAAGATACAGTAAAACAACAGATGCTACATGTTCTGTATAAATCAAATTTTAACACAGTTAAAAAACACAAAATCAAGTGTCGTGGCAAACTAGTAGCATACAGAAGTCAAACCTGCTCTTGTCGTAACTTTCTGATACTGTCGAGAGCTTTAACGTAGCGTGTTGATGCAAAAATGTCATCAAATTTCTGCTTCAGGACTTTTCCTTCACTCAATGGCCTTCGGCAAACAACAAACACATAACAATATTAAAATTATTAACTGACAATTTTCACAAAAAAAAATACAAAAACAAAATTTGCATCTCGTCCATTGTAAAACTGACTGTGGATGACTTCTAGTTCTGTAGCTAGTCAGCATGATGACTATTGAAACAGTGCAGCAGAGTGAAAGATCTCACCAGTTTGAATCTTCCTGATGACAGAATATGACACTGTCAAGAACAGCCCTCGAGACCCCCAACAAAGCAACCATCTGAAACACAAACAACCTTCATTTACAATAATTACACAAACATTTATTATCACTCTGACGTTCCAAACACCACAGCATAATTAATTAGTGTTTTTAGCCTTATCGTAGCCTTTTGTATTCTTTTATTGTATTGTATTGTATCGTATTGTATTGTATTATCATTTCTGCAATTGGCGAATAAAGTTGCTCATTAATAATTCACACCTTGCTTTGTCACAGACGTATGCAAAGTTTTTCCCTAAAATTATATAATTTTATCATCACTTGATAATACTGTAAAAGACACTGATGTAAACAGAACAGAACAACGTAAACAAAACATACTTGCTGTTAAATAGTAGAATCAATGAATGTCAGCTTGGAAATTTCTGGTGTTAAATAGGCATTTCAAAAATGCCATAAAATAAACCGAATAAACAATTTCATTTGCACTGAAATGATCTAAACTATTACAGCAATATATGTTAATCTGACATTAAAGTTATTAACAATAGATCAGCATATTCAATTTGTGTCATGGTTCAGTGCTCAGATATCATCAACCAGAGCTCACAACAAATCCACCTAATCCATCTCTTGTACCTGTACAACATGTACATGTACCTGTTATCACATCAATACATCTCACCTCACGATCCATCTCGGCACACTTGGAGCTGACGCTGTGTTTCTCACCATTCGCCAACATTCTCATAATAACACTGTCCAGGGTCTTCATCTCCACCTTATTACGCTGTCACACAAGCACGATCAGATTCCACTGTGACAAGTCGACCTTGTGCACGCGGCAAGTTATAGTCATCGGAATAAATTACGTTAACAACTGTCAACCAAGACCACACATACATACAAACATAGATAAATATGACAGTCAAAGCCATACTTTATCCAGCACACGACATTACAGTGCAATTTATTGCTCTGTATGAGAGTAGACAGGACGACAATAACGATAACTTGTAAATCCAAACGTAACACAAAAAAATCCGTAAAACAAATCACATAAGATCATTGGACAACAACAGTGCAATAATTCTATATGAAAAAGAAAACAACCACAAACTAAATTACCAACAGTAGTAAAATAGTTGTTACTCTGCATATTCAGTTACTCTACACAACAAACACTACACTTGGTCAGCCAATGACTAAAAATAATAATCTCGAAGCATTTCCACACAAAGCTCTGCTATTCTACACATAGGTGACTATACTTTCTGGCTGTATCATTATCGGGTACTACAAATTCATGGAAACGGTGACAGACTATGCACAATAAAACTGCTTGAACTGTACAGCTTAAAGAAAACAGTACAAGCCCTGACAATGCAGTGGCGTGTGTAACAAATTAGTTGCATTAAAAAATACAAAATTACCTTCTGCGTAGCAACAAGTGATCGTATTGCCATACACTTTTGTCCAGTTATATCATGAAACTGCAAGCGAATCTGAGCCTTTACCTCAGCATCTCCGGCCACCTGACCAACATCGCACAAACAGCTTCAATATACTACAACTAGTACAAATGGTCCCTTGATAATAACAGTCCAAATAACAAAAAATGCATACACAAATGTTAGGTTCAAGAGAATGTGGTAAATTAACTAATACAAACTGGAATAACAAATGCTGCCCCATCCATAATTCGCACAAGTGTAATTTGACCTGTTATGTCACCACTCAACCATCCCATATGAGTGAGGTTCAATGAGAGGTGAAAAGAATCTTTCTTTGGAAATCTTGTGGTTAAATAACACTGACAATCTACATTTGCCTTAAAGTTATAGTAACATATCAGGTGACTTGTTTTATAGACAAACACAGTGTAAATACTGAATTCTCATTGACTTACTATATTAAGTCAGCCTTAAAGCCTGATATTTCTGGGAAATAATTTGTCTATTGGGCCACTGCTTTTACATGGAAAATGAGACAGGTGAAAATATATTTAATTGCATACATTTGTGTATTGTATGTTACACAGTACACCAACTGTGGATGAAGTCATTGAAGTGAATGATGCAACAACAATCATACAAGGGTTGTTCTAAGTTGTTGACCAAAAACAGTTTAACAGCACCATTAACCACACATTTCAGCATTACCCTACAATCACACAGGATCAATTAATCTCATGACTACATAGTACACCACAACTGTTACCTTCGGATCATGAATGAATGCTGCACCTTGCCGGCCACCAGGAGGTAATTCTCCCGTCGTTATGTACTTCAGACATTCAATAATTGTCTATATATAAATGAAAACAGTTCACTCACTGTCACTGTTTAATATCAGAATAATGGAGAAATATGCCATGGTCGATATATCATGTGATTTGTGCAGGACTTGTTAGAGATTAAATTACAAAAATCTGTTTACCGGTATGTTAACAATAAAAACTTTTTGCAGCTTTCACACTGCAGCAAAGCTAAATGCACATTATTCTGCTGATATGAAGACTAAAGAGCAGATGCCTAATGCCTATGAAACTAGATTTTGCATTTCTACGTATGAAATATAGGTGTAGGTTTATATAGCAAAAGCTGTGTAATATCACCAGCGATTAAAATAACACAGAGATGCATGACAGTCAATCGTTGACTGCTCAGACAGCAACCAGCACATGAGGAAGGGAGAGACTACAGTTTGTAGAGTGCCATCAGTCAACAGCACATTTAATCCTCTCAACTCTCAAACAGCGCCGACAATCGATTTATTCTGCATCGATGGCACAGCACCACTATTCCTATCGCAACTCTGGTCGTCCTCATGTATTGATTTATTAGTAAATTGGGGCAGGTGGATTTTGCATCACATCAGTCAATCAACAGCCAAAGAAACATGAGATAAAACAGATAGAATCTTCGGAAACATCACAACTAACCCTGGGCCTAAGCCTAACCGCTACAGTTAATTGTGATGTGGTGTGATAGTCTAATTGAGCCAATATAGTCATGTGTTAACACAGTAAACATATCCACAGATAATTATTTCAAAATATGTTAACATTTTACACACCGTTTTACCAGTACCATTGGGACCGAGAATCAGTGTTAACGGAGCAAAGAACATGATGCATCCTTTGTCTTGATCGCTTGCGCCGAAGCTCCGTATACCCAGAATCGACATCCTCTCAATCGAAGACATCTTCTCCTGAGTTTCCTAGACTTGTCACCTGATCAGATTTATAGAAACGTGATCAAACGTAAACACAAAATAGCGGCAACGAAGACGATATTAAACTGGGTATGATCCGTATAACACATGTATGATTCAGTAAATGATTGAGTTATAGGGATGGGCGAATTGAGCTTTTTATTGCTCGAGTACGCTCTCGAGTATCTTATCGAGTACTCGAGTACTCGGCAGAGAAAGTAAGTAAGATTATTTATATCCCGCGCCAAACAGCAAAAATCACTAGGCGCCTTGTGCGTCATACAGCCTAGCAAGTAGTTGGACCACCAATAGGAAATGGTCCATCCCGAGTCTAATGATCACGTGACCGATGACGTCACATGACCCTGAAAGGTCAAGGTCGTGACCCCAATATGTTTGATGCCCATTATCTTGGAAACAGCTGGAGATAGAGAATTGCTGACAATGGAGCACCCATAGAAAATGGCTAACTGGGAATCGAATGGTCACGTGACCGATCACGTCACGTGATCCTGACAGATCAAAAGGTTGTGACCCCAATGCAGTTAGAGGCCAATATCTCGAAAACGGCTGGAGATAGAGGGTTTGTTCCAAATGATCGCCAATAGCTAGGTATACGTGATGGCCTATGGCGAGTCGAATGGTCACGTGCTCGACGACTTCACGTGTCCAGTCTTGTTATTCGAAACTGATTACACATTGTCACGCCATTTTCAGAATCGATATAATTGCTTGGTTATATAGAAAAACAGCAAATATAATAGAAAAAAACTTCTGTTTATCACACTGTTAACGGCGATCGTGCAAAAACCAAAGTGATCTTCGGCTTATTCTGCTTATCGTCAAATAGGCCTACGTTTCACCCGAGGAAACGCGTAGCTTTTGCAATATTTCCCTGTCACACCCATTTCGTTCACTCAGAATATTATTGGAACACCGTACTCAGT
>Ga0056129_1000600_pt1 | contig 10038 bp, 2 predicted proteins | sample WorMetLIZISLAND1_FD_71118 | JGI IMG/M metagenome (GOLD analysis project Ga0056129, IMG submission 71118) | Marine gutless worms symbiont microbial communities from Max Planck institute for Marine Microbiology, Germany - Olavius loisae LIZARD... ...
GTCGACATCCAGTGTTGAAACTTGTCAGGAACACGAGCAATATTCCATCACCTCTCAGCAGACTCTATCATGTCAGCCCTCCTACACATGCCAGTTGGAAAACAATCTCCCCAGTAGTATTTGTCTGTCCACATCCGATGAGATGATGAGATCTGAAGCTGGCGATGTGATGATGTCACATTCAGGCCAGTTCAGCGAATGCAGCGTTTCCTCGTCATTTTCAGTCACTGAACAGAGACTCAGAAGTTCATTCATCACTGGCAGAAGTTGTTCCATGCCTGTAGCTATCGTTTCAGGTGACGAGAAAGCTGATTGGTTCAAGCAGGGCTGGTTGGCTGGCGGCACTCACATGCCATTGACGGCCAGTCCCCGATCAAACACCGATGGTCTGGAGTTGACTTTATCCCACCCCAACGCAGCCAAAGGTTCATTTCATGAAAGCTGCCGTAAGTCAGAACCTGTCTATGTCGGAGTATCAGATGTGGCAAGGTTCTCTACACAGCTTGGTAGCTGTTCCGTTCCACTTCTTGGAGATAGTGATATCACAGCACACTGTGATACTTGCTCGGCAGACTGTTGCAGTCAGCCTACTATGGTTGTGGGCTTGTACAAGACTGATGTGGTGGTAGAAGATAAAGAAGAAGCAGCATGCAGGAATTCTGCTGCCCAGTCAGATGTAGTTCCCATGAATAGCAGGTTTGACAGCATTTCTGATAACATTGACATCAAGGTCAGTAAGTCGGACACAAGCATTCCAGAGCTCTCCACGTCACCTGTCGGTGTTTCAGGCATAGATGAAGTTACCACATCTTGCAGCCAGGCAGAGAGTGTGGAGACAGTGAACTCTGAAGCATCCTGTGCCATTGTGCCGGTGGATATTGCCACGGAAGGATCAGAGTTGTATTACAGTGATCAAGGCAATATGTCCCCTAGCTGTGTAGAAACTGTGGACTCTTCTCTGGATGAAGATGGTTCAGTTTCTGACTCTGGTGGTTGTCCAGTCTCGACACTGGGCAACTTCAACTCTGACGGTGTTCAAACACTTGACCGTTATTCATCGTCTTGTCCATCAGATGGTTCTCATACTCAGCAGACATCATTTCTATCCAGCATTGTGTCTGTGATCTCAACTACGTCTTTGTCTCATCCAGTTATGACGGGTACTGTGCCTTCCACGTGTCAGTTGCCGTTAACAACAGTAAACAGCTGCTCAGTGCCTGTGTCTGTGTTCTCTGCACTGCCGGGAATGACACCCATGCCTGTGCCCACAGAGTCATCCTCCGCGTGTTCCCGCAACTTGCCAACACTGGAAAGCAACCAAGTTATAATCCACGATGATGGACTGCATTCAGTCATTGCAGAATATTCCGCTGTGTCGAAGGTTTCGGTTTCCGAAGGTGGAATTCCCCATGAAACTGTGCAGTGTAATCCTTCTGAGTTGCCATTGATTGACGGTGAAGAAATTGAGAAATCTGAAAGTGGTGCTAATATATCTTGTGTGCCTAGTCAGACTGCTTGGAGTTCACCAGCCTCTGATGTGCTGCCTAATACCAGCTGTATGTCAACCAGTGATATACTCGGTCAGTCAAGTAGCATGTCTGGATCAGTATTGCTGGCCACTGATCATCTTACATCAGAAATCTGGCAACATTGTTCCACCATTATTAGTGATGGGTCAAGTGATAATGTTCCAGATTCACAACAATGTCCCGTCACTAATATACTGGAGACAGACTCTTATATAGAAGAGAGAAAGGGCTGTGACGACTCAAATGGTGATGTGTCGGTATCACGTCATAGTATTTCAGATTCACTGCAGATTTCAGACACTGATACAGATGTGCTAGATTGCCAAAGACGAGAGCAGAAGGTTGCTACAGATGGTGACGAGCCAGATGAGTGTATTTCAGATGAAGTGATTGTGTCACAGATACTTGCAGCCGATTGTTGTCAATCTGAATCAGAGGATCGTGTCTTCTTGCCTCAGTCATCAGCTTCGAGCTGTTTTGAACGTCAGAAATGGCGGGAAATGGTATCGCCAGTTATTAGCAGCCAGCAGTTGTCCGATATATTGGAAGGCAACTCTAGTAAACTGTCATCGCTGACTATGGATGGTGCTAATTCGAGCTCCTTTCTCGATGATGAGTCAGTTAGTGATCTGATTCACTCTGTGGAACTGAGTCACAATCACCATGATCATGAAGATCTGGGCTTGTTGCCAGCTGTGGTTCCCAGTAATGAAGATTGGATGTGTGATGCCAGACAACTACAGGACGTTCTCTGTTCTCTTCTGAACTCTTGCCACGTAACCTCCACCGACCCTGATGATTCCTTGCCAGCAGCTGGCGATGAAGATGACTATACACAAAGCTGCTCCAGCTCTGCAACCGAAGTCTATGATGACTTACCAGAAGATTTGAAACTTGACGATGTCACACATGATAAGGACTCTGACGGGACGGTTTCACTGCTGTCTGTGATGCTGGATGAAGATGGGCTTGATCTGATGGACTCGACTTCAGATGGCTTCCAGAAGATCTACAGCTCTTTGGTTGATCAGACTGCGGTGGACCGGATCTTGACGTCAGAGACAAAAGACCTAAGTAACGGCACATGTTGTAGCACCATGGGTGCCACTGATCTGTCGGCTTTTGGAGTGGAGTGTGGTGGAGAGTCCTTGCTTGACAAGGAACGTTCTTTTGCTCTCATGGCTCTTGATGTTGAGCTGGTTAAGAACTTACCGTGTCGTACTTCGTGTGTAGCATCACTCTGTGACAGACTGGACGACACAGATCAGTTGTCGAGTAAGGGCGAAGACAGCCTCTGTACCGATAATGGCGAGAAGTCGTCTACGAAGTCTGTTAACTGTCAGTGCAGCCAGTCTCATACAAGCAAGAAGTCATGTCGAAGTAGTTTGAGAATGCCAGAGAAACTGGCAGACATCGATCCGTCTTCTCCATCACTGACTTGTCGGCCACCACCGCTCTCTGTTCATTGCAGGAAATACGACAGTGGCACGAGTCAAACTTCAGATGTTGCTCTTGCCAGCAGTTTATCACCAGGTTTATTAGACGGTGAAACTGCGAATGATGCTTATGGCAGCAGAAAGAGAAAGTGCAGATCAAATGCTATGAACAAAACGGATACAAAGTCTCCAGACAAAGATGCTGTGAAGATTTCATCGACGTGTGAACTTCAAACTAGAAGAGGAAGCAAACATAAAAATGACAGGCTGAAGGATCGAGTTGCATCAAAAAACTGGGAAAGCTGCAGACTCCGAAGCCGCAATGTCACGGTGGCAAACAAGGTTGCAAGAGACTTATCTGAAACATGTAAGAGAAAGACGTGGTCTCAAGAAGTAAGATCGACACGAATCGTGCATGTTGATAACGAGAACCGGCAGACAACATTTACTGTGGAACACCCTCGCACCGGCAGCTTGAGAACAATAATACTGAGAAGGACAGTTGTTCCACCAGTGCTGGGCACAGGCAAGAAGTCTAAGAATTCAAAGCAGAAACGAGACCAGTTCAAAGGTCACGAGCAGTTGAACTTCAGTCGGAGTCAAAGCAATGCTAGGCAGAGTGGACAGGAAAAGGGTCATTTGAAGACGGTAGAAAAACAGACGACAGGTGATGACGACAAAGAGGGACGAAGAACAGACATCAGAGAAGTGAAAGCTAAGATTGGTAAGATTTATTTGAAGAGGAAGATAGTAAGAAATGGTGAAAAATCAGCCGAGTTTTGTAGTGTTGACAGACATTCTACTCGTGGTAGTGGTTTGTCTCAAGAGAACGGAAGCATGGCTGGTAAAGGAACATATGAGAGCGGGTCACGTGGAGACATTGTCAGTGGCAGCAAGGTGTGTCAGGGCGCAGAGAGGAAGAGATGTTCATTGCTGGCCCAGCTGTCAAACTCTGAGGGTTATGTCGCCGAGAGGAGCGTGTCACATTCACAGCAGCCACTGGACGGCAGTCTTATGTGGTCTGACAGCAGAAGACTTAGCAGAGAGGAGAGAGCCTTGCAGGTTAGTCCTAATGCTGTATAGCTACCTGCTTGTAACTGAACTACAATGACAGGATCAGTTAAGTGATCGAGTAGTCTGTGTCTGTCTAAATCAAAATTATTGATTACTTTTAGAAAAACACATTACCGTATGAAAATCTTGCTGTCAGAAATGATGACATCTTTTTTAGCTTCGCTTTAAGACATTTGTTTTCTCGTTATAAATGCACCGAGTGTGTTAGAGGTGATTAGAGTGATGCCCCACTGTGTAAATCTGCACTGTACTTACTCCACCGATGCTGTTTGCCGGGGTAGTGTCCCCTGGGACCATTATAGAATAAGCCCGTCTCATCTCCTGACCGAATGTCATAAGAAGCGACTGAACCAGGGTAGTTTTGTTTTGCTGTATTTTGCATTGTTTGCTTTTTGAGGTTATATTTAGTTTGTGTATTTTCCTATACTGCTTTGTTTGTCAGTATCAGTCAAGTGATTGGCTGTGAAGACCACCTTCAAAGTGACCTTAGATTGTGTCAGGTAGGGGCATTAAACTCGACTGCAACTACAACTCCCCCTGGGTAACACAGCTAACTTAGACAGACACTGATGTCAAGTTGCGGCACTCCAAAGTTGTCTGACATTAATTGCTGACAAGGGTGTGGCATGATACTCTCACTCTACACTTGGCCAGGGGTTAGGAAGAAGATGAGGTTAATAGAGCCAGAATCAGATTCTCTGCACTTACAGTTGGTGTTTTTAGCACACGCCAGCAGTCATATATGCAAGTTACAGAGTGTGCTATATGCTGTCGCTTTTCCGTCCATCTGTCACGAAAATACACAAAAACAGTTGAAGTGAGGATTATGCAATTTTTACTGTACACTGTCATTCATCCCTCTAGTTTTTGCTGGACAAGTTTCATCCAGAAATTTTGACGGTTCCACATGAATGGTGGCATCAAACAAGGGTGGGGTGAGGAAACGAGTTATTTTCTAGTAACACAGTGAGATGAACTTCAGTTGACGTGTTCTCTGTCATGTTGGCGTGTCTGGTGCTGGTTCAGTAGACAGTTGTTGTTGGTGCTGCTGCAGCGGGCGCTGATGCAGATCCAGGAGATGGAAATGAGAGACTTGATGAGTGAAGCAAAGACAAAGCCATCATCCACACAGACCAAGATGGCTGCTGGTACGTCACTGGTGTTGTATATTTCTGTAGAGTGCCCCGGGACATCCTGGTGTAGTCATAGCGGCATCGAGATCATGTGTTGTTTACGTTCTCAAGCGATATGATTACTAAGAAAGAGTGTTAATACTGAACCAGCTGGGAATGTCGCCACCATACTGTCCATTGTTGACAGACCTCATGATCGACCAAGTCTATGCTGTGTGTGTGATGAGTATGGTAATGCTACCTGTCTGTGTAGAACCTGTTACATAATTTTCTCACCACCTAGCGACTCCCCCGCACCTCTGATTTAATTTTCTTTAACTCTGGTGCGTTACCAAATATTTTACATTACATTACATTACAATGAGTTTAATAAGGCATTCCTCTACCCATACTTTCTGTCGCCTTCTTAAAACTCACTGGTTCCAGCATGCCTTTAGCTCCCTTTAGTGGCTCACCCAGGTGCCTTAGATTCGGCCACTAAATGATTCATTTACTTACTCAGTTAATGTGGTTTACTTCGGCTTGTTGTGAGGATGACAGACTGACGTCATGTTGTGTCCATCAGCTATGAGTGTATAAGACTGAAGCCAGAACTTAACATTGTTGTCATTTGTGAACAGTTTTGATGTGACTCTAATATGTGGCTGTTTACACATGCTGTATCTTTGAAAAATTTATCTATGGTTACAGGTGTACAGAGCTAGGCAATGTATTGATTGATTGATTGGTCCAAATGTTTGTCAGTTTATTGCTTAATTCCATGAAGCCAGCAGTAAGTTAATTGTCGGAGTTTGTTGTTGTGTAAATTACTCAAAAATTTTGGGTTTAATTTTTGTGAAGTTTTTGAACGGGTCGGTGTTGGTGTGGAGAATAAACAGTTTTGCATTTCGATCTGTATGCAGTTGAGACCCAGATATTTTTCAGAGATGCTGCCTGTTCTGTTGCATTTGCTCAATTCTGCTTCTGAAGACCTTGGGGTTCTGTGATTGGTTCTAGTTCATTTGAATATCCATTGGGTCACTTTAACTTTTGACTTAGCCTTTGGCTAAGCCTTTTGCTGAGCTAAAGTTCGGTCTAAGTGCAGACTTAAGTCAACAAGAAAGCCTAGCTAACGCCAGGTAAGTGCGCGACAGCCGTCTGTGTATGAAGACTTGTTTTTGCCATTTCAACGTTGTTTGACGCCCCCTAGCTACGGAATGCCTTGTGGTATCAACGCAATCTATACATCGCTGAAAAGTACATTTAGTGGCCTACAATTCCGTCGCTGGCAATATGGGTCTCTCTTCATTTGTTTAGCTGTTATTGCCTCGAAACACTCGAAATGTCGCGAAAATCCAAGAGAATTTGACCTTACAGCAGTTCAAGGTCATCGATCTTGGTGTCAATGGAAAGCCCATATGTGTCTTCCTATTAGTCATTAATTGTAACTTTAGCCGTATCTGCTACCATTTTCGAGATATTCACGCTTAAAGATAGAAAACTGCTGATTTTATCCACCCCTCCCTTGTTGGATGCCCACACTCGGGGAACCCCTTAGAATTTCTGGATGAAACTTACCCCGCAAAAACTAGAGGGATGGGGCTACCGTATGGTGAAAATTTCATAATCCTAACTTCAACCGTTTTTCTATGATACCACCGTCTGACGGACAGACAGACGGACGGGCGATAGCATATACGCGCTATAGCATATATGCTGTCGCGCGTAAAAAGTAAAGTGATTTTGCTGAGCGAAAGTCTTAGACCCAAATTTTGGTAAGTACATACTTAGACCGAAGTTAAGCCGAACTAACTGACTTAAGTCGGTCGAATTTGCATGGAAGAGATAGCTTAAGTCACTTTATTTTTTGATTCTCGCTCAGCGAAAGTCTTAAGTCCAAAGTTAAGTTGAACTTTGGTCTAAGTCTGAACTTTACTGCTCAGCTTAAGGTTTCGCTCAGTGAATCGCTGAGCGAAAGGCTAAGTCAAAAGTTAAAGTTACCCATTGTAGTTTGAGCTGTAACGTGTCATTCTGCTGTGAAGGAGTGAAGGCCAAAACGCGGCAGAACTTCGACAACACACAGCACAGTTCCAGCACTAAGCAGAATAAAAGTAAACCAAACAAAAGACCCATTACTGAAGTCACTGCTAAGAAGAAGTCGGTTAAAATTATAGAAAGGCAGTCGTCGATGGTTTGGACTCGTTATAGACTGAAGGCCCATGTTAAGAGATGTCGATCAAAATGCCGACTGCAAGGGCATGCCGTTATTTCACCAAAACACTGCCGTGTGAAATCAGAACTTGAATCTTCTGTGGAACCTCATTCAGTTGCTGGTAGCTATATGACAGAGCCACTAGCCTCAGTGGAGCAGTGTATGGCGTCTGCTGAAGACGCGGATTTCAATGCACCGGACACAGTAGTTTCAGACACTCCAACAACTGTTGAGGAACTGGTTTCATCTGAGTCTGCAGCTGACTGTATTGTTGAGCCAGTAACTTCAGACAGTAGTACAACAACCGTCGAAGAACTGGACTTAAACACTGCTGAAGTAGATTGTAAGGCAGCGGTGCCAGCTGAGAGTTTGAACAGTGCTGTGGCAGCCAATGAGAACGTTGATTCACCGGTGACTGCTGACGACACCGGCAGTGAGCAGCCAATAACAGCCGAACGTCTCACACACAGTCCAATACCCGTTGATGACATAGATGCACAGTCGGCTGAAGAGACGAGCAGTTTATCACAGCAAGCTATAGAGGCAACCACATACGAGCCAGATTCCGAGTCAAGAGATGCGTTGTCAATAGCAACAGTTGTACTGTCCTCATCTCCAGCCGATACAATGGTTTGTTTATCAGATGTTTTTTTGTGTTTTCTGCTTAACATTAAGTTAGTAATTATAGTATCATGTCTAGACTCTGCCCCAAGTAGTGGGGAAGGAGGCTTCAAATGATGTGTGTCTGTTGCCAACATCAGCACTTAACTTGCATTCACCAGAGGGCGCCACTGCTAGCCACGATGATACATCAATCTCTTGCTAGGGCCAGCGGCTTATTGTTTTGATCCATCGGACCGATACACTTGTTTGATTGAGTATTTGGTATTTTTGTCTGCTGGTCTTGCTTTGGGTGTTTGTTTGCTGGTTCAGCATCGCTAACTCGGTGCCAATAAGCAACCGCCAACACTGACCAGTTTTGATGTGATCTGTCAACACGGCCGTTTGAGTGTATCAAGAGATATTCGACCTAATTGTGCTTTACAAATAAGTGATTCCTTTTACTTGCTTACTAAGTTACTTAATTAGTTCAGCAAACTGAGTGTGTTATACTAGTTAAATGTCTCCTGGGATCTTACTAAGTGTTTTCACCGCGGCTCTGTATGTGATGTGAGTACAGATGTTGGTTGTGTTTGCTGCTGGTGTAGAAGGAGGATGGAGAAGACTTGGACAGTATGCTCGTCACCAGCGCTGATACAACAGCGTCGTCGTCATCATTACCATTGCCATCTGTGTCCGTGTCGTCGGCAGATATGACGCTGTCATCATCGTCGTTGTTGAAGTCTTATGGTGAGAACATCCCTGCCGAAGTACGAAAGATCTCCGTGGATCATTCGACCGGCGAGACCATCTTACATAAGGCCGCAAGACTTGGATATCTGGTAACGTCGTGTGGTACTCTACATTACAGTATTGTGCCACTCACTCACTTACTTACCGTGACTGTGAGTGAAATGTAATAATAAAGTTTTGTTATATTAATGTTTACATTAATACTTTGACAGTGTTGGTTAGTTGACCTTCCAGTGACCTCTAGAGAACCTACCTGATCTGGAGCTGCTACAGAAGTCTGGTCATTGTGAAGGCGATGCATTTTACTGTTAATGTTAGCTCTTTAATCGGCCGTTCTATGGCATTACTGCACTGATCCAGTCATATCCTCAGTTTACCAGTCGTTAGTGTGTTACTCAGTACTAGCCGGGCTGCATGGCTTGCACCTGGTGCTCGTGGAACTGCTGAATTGGCACACAACTACAAAACAAAGCCCACTATTTCAGCTGTCCCGTTGTCTTTCTATAGTGAAATTTTGGAATCTTTTATACCCAAACACAGATCGTTTCCCCCCGTGCATTAGCACTGTAAGCTCTACGTATGTTGCACACTTGTGACCGAGTGATCGTGTGCTATGTAGAAATCACTTACTTTATAGTAATACTTTTGTCAGCTGATTTCCAACCTTGGCAAGAAGATCTCTGAGGTTTCCTCTTGTAGTGATGCTCAGTGACGGTGCAGTTTCAACGCTGACATGACAGCCTGACTGATGTTGACTGTACGCTCTGATAATCACACTCCCCCTTTCTGTGTTGTTGTAATTTTAAAATTTCTCAGAATCATATGCTGTCAACTTGTCAAGGGTTTAAAATATAATAAAATGAAATTATTGAGAAGATACTGAGCACTTAACATGTAATCCTGTAGTGGAAGGAAAATGGTTGAACTGGTTGTGTAGGGAGTGATTCGTTGGTGCTGTGAGCGGAGTTATGTTGACGTTAACTCACGTAATAACGCCGACTACACTCCACTGCATGAGAGCTGTGCGGCGGGACACTGTCACATCGCTAGTTGCCTCATTACATTCGGTGCTGATGTTCACGCTGTATCAAAGCTTGACGGTGCGAGGTGAGGCAGTAGTCTGCCGTCTGAAACTCTCTGAACACTGATACTTTGTGCTGCAACTCTCTAGCTCTGTTCAAGCGTAGTCTTAAAACATTTCTCTTCCGTCAGACATTTAAGCCTAGCTCTAGCCGTATAACACGACTGTAACTGTCCGTCCAGCGCTTCTGAAGTCATTCGACATACTTGCGCTATACAAATTCGTTTATTATTATTATTAT
>Ga0056129_1000601_pt1 | contig 10038 bp, 9 predicted proteins | sample WorMetLIZISLAND1_FD_71118 | JGI IMG/M metagenome (GOLD analysis project Ga0056129, IMG submission 71118) | Marine gutless worms symbiont microbial communities from Max Planck institute for Marine Microbiology, Germany - Olavius loisae LIZARD... ...
AACCTTTTCTAATGCTTTGATATCCTGTTTTCGATAAGGATTCCATAACGAGTTAGCATACTCCAACTGAGATCGAACGAGGGATTTGTATAACATAATAAAGGTTTCCTGTCGTAATCCATTGTTAGGCCTATTTGTTGCTAAATAGTGTAAATTTATATATCACATTCTCGTAAAAAAAATCTAATACGCTGTGGATGTCTCGTCAATATTTCGCAAAAAAAGTGTGTTTCAGGTGACGCCTGAACATGCTAAGACTCAAGAGCTGATTCACGAAGACTGTCTGGCAGCGAATTACACATCAACGGGCCCGCAACAGCAAAACACCGACGACCATAACTGTCCAGTTGATATTGTGGAACGATTATCTACCGCTGACTGGCGGACCACAGATGTTGACGACTGTACAAAGTTCAATTGCACAAAACTAAGTAATCTTAAACATTACAAAAATCACCAGTTTCGCTGAAAAATCAAACAAAAACAGGCAAAGTTGTGCTTATAAACTCTCAGTGTGTATTGAGTGTTTTGTCAGCTTTTACCTCTTATGTATATGAATATGAACTTATGGATTCATAAAGTGTGTTAGGTCTGCTATATGTTGATAACAAGCACTGCAGTAATGTCATGTGTGAGTATGATTTGCTGTGCAACACAGTTGTGGCTTGAGAAACTAGACACATCTGTTTTGAATGTGACGTTTTCACTGAACAAAAATGATTTCAAGAGCACGTTTGCTTATTCAACGTGATTTCCAGCATATAAAGGAAACCTGTCCATGGGTATGCCTTGTCTGTTCTGTGTTCTACTGTAGGCTCTTTGACAGTGACTGTATTTTGCCTTGTTGCTGGTTATAGTAAGGATTCTTCTGGTCAATAAAAGTTCTGCACCAGTCCTCCCTCAGAAATCAGGTGGCAACCAGTACCACTAATAATCACCTTTATTGGGCTGTTACACTTATTTGTGTGAATTTAGTACTGTTGTAGATGGAGAAATGCTACCATTTCTGTTACCCAGGTCACCCCAGATCCTTGACAGTTCCTGAATTTAAAGGCTGCAAATCTGAGGCTTTGAAAGTCGTTGAAAATGATTTGTTGGTTTTGGAAAGTTTTGAGTCTGTTGAACTTGACATCATTTCTGCTTAGATACCAGTACACCACTAGTCCACATGCAGCCACTATTTTATACTACAACAGAATGCTTACCTTAACCCTTTGACGCCTAGTGTTGCCATATGGGTACAGCTGTAAAGCATCCTGTGCCAGACCGGGTTAAACCGTCATTTGTAATTTTTGATATCCAGGCACTCTGACACTCGGCCGATCGTCAGATTGCCTGGATGTAAAAAAATTACAAATGACCAAGTCTGGCACAGGATGCTTTAGCTATACCAAATACCCATATGGCAACACTAGGCATCAAAGGGTTAAGGTAAGCATTCTGTTGTAGTATAAAATAGTGGCTGCATGTGGACTAGTGGTGTACTGGAGTGTCTTCCACAATGTGTATAGTTGTCGTAGAAAGGATCTTGACATCATTGACAGTCCTTGAAATCTGCAAGCCTGGTTACTGTTCTTCTGCCAGACAGATGTCGGTTATTAAGTCAAGAGACAGTTTTCTTGTTGCATTGATGCATTTTATTATAATTTACATGCTTGGCGTCCGTGTGTGTTTACTCTTGGAATTGGGAATTAGTAAGTAAGTAAGTAAGACTTGTAAGTAAAACGTCGATTTATAGAGCGCATACATGCACGCAGCTAGGAAAACCTAACTAGTAACTACGTCCTAATAACGTCCTGCAAGACATAAAAATAAAGTGTTAATTAGACAAGGATAAAACAGTGTAACTGTAGCACATTGGCTTATGTTCTTCTTGTGTCTTTCATCTATGTCCCAGAGTTTGCCGGGTATGAAACCGGGAGGAATACCGAAGGTTCCCGACTGTGATGATCACAAGTACTAGTGGGGAGGAATCTGGGGTCACATTCTCGAAACCTCTTAGGAAAATATTAGGAAGATTTCTCATCTTAGGACAGTCTTTGACAATATCTGGGAAAGCACTAACCGGACATAATTTCGCTCTACTTACTAGGCCTAATTCACGATTTAACAACGTCACCTAATAACGTCATGCAAGACATGAAAATAAAGTGTTAGTTACAATTATTATCGCATTATTACTTCCTAATTTGAGATTACTGCCCCATGATTTTCCTAAGAAAAGGAATCTTCCCAAGATTTTCATTAGAAGTTTCGCGAATGTGGCCCCTGATGTCAAGAAAAGTGGTATGTTAGTTATTAATGTTGACAGTGTTTCCGATACTGACCATCACTGCTTATCTGGCATGATATGATAATGGTCATTAAATGATTACTGTTATTTATATCTATGTTGAATTTGCTTTAAATCCATACATGAACCAGCATTCATTGATTAGACACTGATATTGTGCATATTGCATCAGGGCATAGAAGCTTACCCAGTATCAGATGACAACTATTTTGAGTGGTTGGCGACAGTTTGTGGTTTACGCGGAACTGACTGGGAAGGTTAGAAGTCATTTCAGTGTTCAAATCTTTTTTGTTGTTGATATAATGTATAAATACAAGAAAGCCAGGTCATTGGAAACCACGTGGTTCAATGGAGAACATAAAGCTTCTATTAGCGTTCAATAGAAAATAACGGCAACCCTATCTTGCACCGTGTCTAGAATATAAGCACTTGCTAATGAATTAGAAGCTATGTGACACTGAATGACCTTGGACTGTAAGCCGTCTGATTATGTAACCATGTATAGATAGTATATCAACAGCAGAATCCGGTGCCCCCTGTGGCCCATCTCATTTCGTGGCCGAGTGTTTTAAGACACGACTGAACCAGGGCAGTTTTGTTTTGCTGTATTTCGCGTTGTTTGCTTTTTCTTGAGTTGTGTTTAGTTTGTGTATTTTCCTGTAGTGTTTTGTTTGTCAGTATCAGTCAAGTGATTGGCATTGGCTGTAAAGACCGACTCCGAAATGACCAAGATTGTTTCGGGTGGGGGTGGGGCGTTAAACTCTACTTATACTTTTACTGCTGTATGCGGTATGTTCAGCAGGTTGGTCCAGTCACATTTGCTGACATTTGTAGTGGACAATTATGGGTTATTAAACTTAATTCAGATGCTTACAAATGTACTAATTAGCTATAATTCAATGGCAGCTTTATGCTATTGCTGAAATATTGGCAGCTAAAACTATTATCTGCATACTTTCTTTTTAGCTTTTTCGTTTATGAGACTTTTGAGGGCCTTTAATCTGTGCAATAGACCTCATTGGTTACCTGACAGGATGGAATAAATGGACCTTGCGTTAGTTTCATTGAGTAAAATGTTAGGCTGGCTGTTAACTGAGCAGCCTGTGAAGCCAAGAGGATGATTCTGTGGTGCATAATCATTTGCTAAATTGACTGATAACGTTAACGAGTGAGTTCTTGTAGTGGTCGCGCTAATCACCTAATATTCTTGTCATATCACGAATTAATTCATGACCAACTTTCGTCACCTATCTCTCAACACAGAGTCTATGATGAGTTAATATCACTCATGTAGCCAAGCGTGACATGAACAGCGTCATAAAACGATCAGTCGATCACTCACAGCCAGGAATGAAGATAGTTACAACACTTGTCTGTCATGAATTAGACTACATGTAGCTCAAACCAGCCCATGTATTAACTACACTATGAAACTATCTTTCGATGACGCATAGTCTGACTACTGAGTATGCCAAAATTATTGTAATCGGACTGTTATTGTTCAAGTTATTGTAGAAAATGTAGTCACATGTTTCTTTTCTGAGACGCATATTATACACATTTGTCCATGTAAACCAGTCAGTCACTGACGATGTTTCTGTACTGGTGTTGCAGACAGCTGGTATCAGTGTTCTTTTTCGTTGACTAAAACTAAAACAGCTGACGAAAACAACACTGGCTGGTGCTGCGCACTCGCATGCTGCTGTTAATAGCATTATGTGCAGGTGGAATATTTGAGTTGTATATCAGATTTGATGAGCAATACAACGATCGACCGCCAAAAGTCTACTTCAGATCAATTCCGTTTCATCCGAATGGTGCGTACGACATACAGCAAAGTGGCTATTGCTCAGGGTACTTTTGTTTTTGCTGTTTTGCATTGTTTGCTTTTTCTGCGAATTTGAGTCATGTCTATTCCATGCTGTTGCTTATCCTTATCACCTACTCTGTATGCACCTCTTATATGTTTACATACTGCTAAAATGCACCTCTTCCTTTCAACTCGGCCCAATAGGACACAGCTACACTCTTTCACACATCAACACTACTCTACTGAAGAATTCATTTATCCACAGATATCAGTTCAACACTGTCTAAACGTCTACTGAACGTCTATCTTTAATTTGAGCTCAGTTCTGTGCCCCTAAAATCTGCTATTAGTCTGTCGTGTCTGTCAATCATCTGTCCTGCAGCCAGTGGAGAGCAAGCAATACCAGCGCATAGAGCCGGGATGGCTTGTATCATATTATTTGAATTGACAATTTACTTGTGCACCATGATGTGTATTGAGTGTTTGTTCTGTCTCCATTATTTTATATTATATGTTATTATATTGTATATAATATATTATTTTTTGTTGTTGTAATCAAGTGCAATTGTCACTTGATAAATAGAAGCTACATGACTTGACTTGACTTATCAGCAGCTGTCACACATTCTTGCTTCAGGATATCATTGGAGGAGTTATCCTTGCCTGGAATAATTTCACAGAAATTGCTGATCAAATGATAATGAAACTGATAGCAGTAGAGAAGTAAATTACCACACATTTGATGTCACTGCTGCTGTCCTTTGTGATTCAGTAAATGCAGAAACCGGTGAAGTGAGCACTGATATTCTTTCTGATCCAAATCACTGGAGCAGCAATTACCAGATTCGTGATATTTTATACAGGCTTCAGGTTAGTGTCTTCAATCTGTTGTTATACACTGTGTCTCAAAAAAATGACCCAACTTTGAAACAGTATAGCTCGAAATTATTATTCCAGAGTTATTTGACTATTTCTGCCAAATTTCATCAAAATTGATCCTTATAATTTTGAGCTATACCATTTCAAAGTTGGGTCATTTTTTGAGACACAGTGTGTATTTGCCATCAGTTATAATTGACCTGGCAACGCGTGTTATATATTGAATCTCTTCGTTTACATCAGGAAGAACATTTGAAATAAACTGATTCAATTACGTTGACATAGCTTACAGGTTGGCATATCTGAAACATTAAATGGCACAGTCTGGGACATTAAATGGCTTTTCTATGTCTTCCTCGTTAATTTCACGTCTGTTTTGAGTTATTACGATACAAAATGAGTGAGTGAGTTTTTGAGTGAGTAGTTTCTTAACGGCACATCAGCACAATTGGGCTATACAGTGCCATTCAAGTTGGATCTTCTGGAAACGGATGAGTAATTAAGGTGAAATAAAGCCAAGGATCCAGTAGCTGATATAAGATGAAAAGATAACAACAAACACTATACAAGGTAGTGAAAATTGATTACTTTTGTAAAATTTATTATTGTCATTGTGTCAACATTCTCAAATAAATAATTCTCTAAGTGAGCTACACATGAAGTACTTATCACAGACATTCATGTAGCATTCTAGTGGGATATGCTTGACTGTTAGAGAAGATTTACATTCGTTACAGAGTGGTTGGCTAACGCCTGTTAGTAGGTATACATGAGTAACAGTTGTATGACCAATGTATGTCTTCTACATTATTATTCAAACGCTGTGTCTGTCGTTACACTGTAGTGGCTACTATTGAGATAAATCTGGATTAGCTGGTACCAGAAGTGGCAGTGGTGGTACTGGTAACGCTAGCATGATTCTGCTTGCGGTTGGTTAATCAAAATGTTACAGAAGACTTGATGTCGATGACGAACTGTTTATTGTAGCCTGTTCACTGTCCTCCTGGTTCACCTCATCCCGCGCATATCACCTCATCACAGTCACCACTTTCGCTCTCACCATCTGTCACTCCCTCAGTCTTTCACTCCAGACTTAAAACTCATCTCTTTCACAAATCCTTTCCTCCATAGTCACTCTTATTTCCTTCCGGACTGACTTCACGGATCCTGAACCTGTACCGAACTAAGTGGGCACTGGTGTCTGTTTCTGTTTCTTTCAGTTTCCTCGTTTTTCACACGTTTTTGTTTCTGGCCACATCTGATAGATTAAGCTGACCACAATCAGCTTTTTATTCCGCTTTAAACTCTTCTATCTTATAGTATTGTATAGCCTGTAGGTGATGATATTGTGTTTCAGAGTATGCTAGCGGATCCTGATCTGAGTCATGTTGTAAACGCTCATGCGGCAGCCGCAATGCAGAGTTGTCCATCGATGTATCAACAACTTGTAAATCGATGTGTATCTGCCAGCCAATCATTACGCAGTACGATTGTCCTCTTCTTTGTGTTTTGTCTTCTTTTAATTTCTAAACTTTAATATTTGTTGATAGGGTGTATTTTTATAAATTTAACTACAAGTTTTTTTTGCATGTCAGTCAATTTCATTAAGAAAACTGTTTACTCTTTGTTTTTTTCAAGACTACAGTCAGTAGTGCTGTTTCTAATTTGAAAATTTTTGTCCTAGAATCGGATAGTTAATTACTGTTCAATTTGATCCGAAACCAAATCAAATCATTCTAAATTTTTTAATACTTACCATCACTGATGATTGATAAATTTAACTGTTTAATATATACAAGGAAGAGATTGTGTCTCAGTAAGAGAATGTGTCTGTCTCTGTCTGCCAGTGCTGCTGTTAACAATGGTGTTGACTCTTCTTGAAGTCATTATATTGGGTCACTCACTATGACTCACCAAGTACAGGATGAACACAACAGCACAAACCACAAATGACACAAACAGGGTGACACAAAACTGTCGACACTATTTGACAAGCACTTATTAATGGTGACTTTTGAAAACTATTCAGTTCAAAATAAAAAAATACTGTCAGCATAACATCAACAGTGAGGCAAGTGTAAGTCAAGTGTCTAAATTCTACTAGACACCGTCCGTTGTAGTAAAATGTCTACATGTGTTGTTGGTTCAAACTGTGCAGGTGGACAGCAGATTGAGACCAGTAGACCTACGTCCAAAGTATCATCAAATGTTCAGCCTGTGTCACGAACTCACAAGGTCATGTCTCAGTCAAAATGTCGCATACCATTTGAAGACTACCACTGCACATGGTGCAATATTGCCACATCAAAGTCAGACTTCTCCGGTACTGTGTGGTCTTTTAGTCTTCAGATAACAAGAAGGTCGGCTGTTGCTAAGAAATCTAGTGGCTTACAGTAGTTTCACGTATATCAAAGAACTTGAGATACTGCTGGTAAGTAATGTTAACAGTTGCCAGAGCAACAGTAGATGAAGGATAAATGATACCATATTTACTTCCTCTACAGACAGCACACATGTCATATCATGTATGCTGCAACGATAACTGACCATATGTGATGTAGCAGTCAACTAATAATAATAACAAGCTGGAATTATTCTTATGTAATTTTCTTACATGCCGTAATCATAGTCGTTAACTAGCACGACAATATGCTTATTTTCCCATTTTCATTTCACTCATTTAAGTTTTAATAAAAATAACAGACAAAACGCTGTTACACAATGAATAAGGGCTAAAAAATAGAATTGTCAATAAAGAGCATCACAATACAGCATTCTCATAATAAAGTTTTTGTCGTTGAGATCTGATGTGCGATCAGGAAGTTGAAAGTTGTGACTGCGTTGACGAAGAGACTGAGTGTAGTGATGCTTGCATTCAGGGGGAGGAGCGGATACAGCAGGTGTTGAGTGTTGCCGGTAATGCGAGTGAACAGTTTGCAATCGGCATCATCACAGATACTGGCGAAAGTTGTCGAACGCTTAGCTCGGTAACCCAGTTTTGCAGACTTTTGTAGAAATGCTTCCAAGCGGTTTCTGTCGCCTGCAGAAGCAAATCCCCACCAAGCTGGAGATGCATGAGTCAACTTGTTGATGACTACCGCCTGGAACACTTCATGTAGAGCGTCGTCCGGCAATCCATGTTGTCGTAGTGTTCGCAGAGGAGCAAATAGCGACTGGGAGCAGACGACCAGGAGATTGTCGACATGCTGTGAGACGGAGAATTTTCGGCTAAACGTCACCCCAAGCATCTTGATTGACTTAACTCACGCTAGTCCTGAGATCACTGAAGGTGGCTCAGACTGTAACCTCTGCTTCTCGGTTTGACAAAAACTATCTCTGCTGATTTGATTTAACTGCAGGTTATTGTTACGTGCCCAGTTGCTAATATTGCTGAGTTCAAGTGGACAGGTGTGAATGTTATTGGCTCCAGACAGTGTTTAACACACTTATTTCACTGTCGCACGAGTTGTGGCCGATGATCGACAGTGTAATGCCCAGCTGTTGTTCACACATGACGACAGCCGTGGAGTTAGTGACACGTTATAACACTCCAGACACTATAGTAGAGATAGGCACTACGAGTGCGGCAGTGGAGTAAACTTCCTTAATCTTTCCGTCCGAAATAATTGCCTTAATTCTGCAAAATTTGGCAAGGTACCATAACATGCAGAATTGCAGATTGTGAGTAATTATGGATTGGCGTAATCCTCATTCGTGATGGAAGGAGCTTGGGAGGGGCACCTGTCAGGGGTGTAGCCAACTAGTGACTGCCTTTTTTCTATTTAATCTTGTATTATGTTGAACCTTGTTGCAGAGCCGAGACCTGATAGCTGTATCAATGATGAACGTTCATCATTGCAGCCAGTCTACAGGTGAGCAGTGCAGTATTGCTTGGGTTTTTTTCATTACTGTATTTGACAAAAACGATGTACAGGCCAGATGGCCGGAACAGCAGACTGAGTGACAGCGGAATGAAATAGTTGAGATCTGCACACCTCGCCATGATGCCATTGTTATGGCCAAAAAACTGCCAGACTTGGGCTGGAATTGTGGTAGAATATGTTGCCATGGAAGATGATGATATATTATAGAAGTACTTATGTTTTTCGGTTTCATCACTGCTGTTAATAACCATTATACATAATTTGTTAACGCTGTTGCCAGCAATTTACGCTAATCCGTCGTCATGTCTATGTTTAGCCATAGAGCAGTAAAGAAGTCGTCATGTGGAAAAGACTCGCCGGCACGGCAGAAAAGAATTGACCAAGTGACTCGGATGAGAGAACTATATATAGCACACTGCACGGACTGTGAGTACACTGAGAAATATTAATATGATAAGATACATTCAACAGCCTTCAGCCCTTTATTAGTGCTTTGTGGAATGTTTGTGGATTTATCAGACTTCACTGTAAAGACTTTGGTGATATTGTTATGGTAAGAATTTGCTCACAGCATTCACTTGTGCAACAGCTGTTTAAGTGGTAGATCTCATGCAGTAGCATAGCCAAGGGTGGGAGGGGGGTGGCGCATGCCCCTCCAACCCCAATCCGGCCAGGTCACGGGAATCACACAAATCCGAGGAGAAAAAAATTGGGGGTGGGGTGGTGGGGTGATTGTGATTGTATGGGCAAGATGGTTTGGCATGGACTTGTATATAGCTTGTACTTGGACTGACGCATTGAAATGCACGGTTTTTACCGCGCGATGATATGTATAGCGAAGACTATGCTGTCGTGAGGTGTCTGTCCGTCCGTCGTCCGTCTGTCTGTCATGTTCTGGTATTATGTCCAAACGGCTATTTTTTCACCGTCTGATAACCTTATCATACTAGCTTGCTAGGAACCAAACCGCGTTTTAAAATGCCGACGCGGTCATCATCATCATAATCATCGAAATTTTTAAAGTGGCCTAAGCAACACAGTTACTACTAGGTCCACTATAAGTCCGAGTATCAGATAATTAAGTCAGGGTAAGAACGCCGAAAGAGGTGAGTCTTGAGACGCTGCCGGAAAATCGTGAGCGACGGTGCTGAGGTAAGGTTCGCAGGAAGACT
>Ga0056129_1000602_pt1 | contig 10037 bp, 4 predicted proteins | sample WorMetLIZISLAND1_FD_71118 | JGI IMG/M metagenome (GOLD analysis project Ga0056129, IMG submission 71118) | Marine gutless worms symbiont microbial communities from Max Planck institute for Marine Microbiology, Germany - Olavius loisae LIZARD... ...
CCAAGATAAAACCTAACGAGTAGCCGCTAAAATTAGGTAGAAAAGAAACTAGTTTATGTAAGCTTGCTGATACAGGAATGTTTTCAAGTGTCTCTTGAAGGATTCGGTGTTTGACATCTGTTGGAGCGTCGGTGGCAGACTGTTCCAGGCAGCTCGTGCAGCGTACGAAAATGCGCGTTGGCCCAAATGCATGTCCAGTCTGCAGCAGGGCTGTAGGTCGCTTTTAAAAACCCAAAAAAACCTCAAAAGTCCAAATTTTAGATTTTAAAGGTTTTTGTTTCTAAATATAATTACCGGTATAGTTTCCTTAATCACATTATCATATATTAGGCCCAAAACTTCAGAAGTTAGAACTCAACAATTTGAATCATGGAGTTTAATCATAATTTAACTTTTACGACGTCGTCCCTCAATCGATTTGTCTGTAAGATGTGTTGTCCGGTCCTCTCACATTAAAACCTAAAAACCTAAAGAATTTATTTAAAAACGTAGGTTTTTTGCAGCCCTGCTGTCTGCACTGACTTCCACCTCTTGGAATTTGGAAGCCATCCTCAATGTTATACCATATACCACTGATGTTTGTCACTTGCATGGATAAGTCACATAATTCATAAACTGGATTCTCAACTTTGCTGCATCCGATCAAAACAGTGACAGACGTGAGGACATTCATACACTGGTAACCGCTATACACTCCTAATGACGCAGAAGGGCAGAGGGGACAAGACTCAAATATTTGGCAAAATCTGGGAACCTCTCTATCCCTCCAGTGGATAAACACAACCTCACCCAACACAATGTGTCATTGGCAGAGAGCAACATTTGTCTCAAACAGCATCCATACTGCCAGACTGGTTCAGCTGAATAGCCAGTGTGCATGAACGTTAACTTACCAATCAGCAAACAACCAATAATTAACACAGCTGCTGCAATGCTGTACAAGTCGTTTACACTTTTCTGATTAACACAACATAAGATATAACATAAAGTAAATGAAAAACGATGTTCAATATTGATTCACTATCATGTGATGGCATTAAACTACGCATTAACACAAAACAAACGAAATCAACTTCCCTTAGAACAACACTCAGAAGCGTCAACTAAACTATAATTTCAAAAGACGCATACTTGTAGTTTGTACATGGCCAAAGCACATGGCATATAAATAGCAGTTGTAGCAAAATTACTTGTACAGTTGAAATTTTTTAGGATTAAATGCGTCTCTGACACTGTTGACACTCCATTTACTTCATAGCATTTTACATTGTTAACAAATGACGCTTATTTGACCCTGTATATATGTTTTCACAATAATGAGACATAGGAAGACAAATCTCGGCAAGGACCTCATTATAATGAACTTGGCAGGGAATGAAGCAGAACTGACTAAGGAGCGTGGAGAGCAATGGAACCATACTGCCTGACTAACCTGCTAACATCACATACACTTGGACTAAAGTAAGAGGCACGGGCCTATTGCAATAGTTTCATTTTTGCCACTGTAGACAAACCACTTCCAGCTCATACCATTAAATGAACAAAACTAAATAAAATTCACATTTAATTCAAATTTACACTCAACAGGTGTTCCTGGCTATAGTCTAATTCTGATATCAGTATTCTTCAGCAACCAAATTTCATGACTTGAGTGAGTGAGTGAGTAGTTTCTTAACGGCGCATCAGCACAATTAGGCTATACAGTGTCATTCACGTTGGTACATGCTGGCAAATACAGGACCGAAGACAAATCAAAAACAGACACAGTACGAAAAATAAACACAACCCAGAAAAAGCAAACAACGCAAAATACAGCAGAACAAATCTCATGACTTACTTTTAATGATGTAATCCCATAAACATTCCCAGAACAGGCTACAATCAGGGTGAGATAGTGATAGTGCAGGGTTTAACGTCTCCACCAACACATCATCTCTGATCATTCAATCTGAGGCCCATAAAGGGCTCACACAGTCCACTTGCTCACAGTTATGTGCTCATGAAAAGACTGAGTGATTGAGCATGGTTTAATGTCCCTGCCAACACAGTATAGGTTATATGGGAGACGGTTTTTACAGGTCAAAAGACCCAACCAACAGTATCACAGTACTGAAGGAACAACAGAGATTACACAACTAACACAAAAATACAATAAGTGTACACACATATAAACACAAAACACAGCAAATCCCCTAGTCTACACTAATACTGGGGTGACTAGGGGATGGCTACCACAGAGGTCAGGGTCGCCAAGCCTGAATGGCGGTGGGACTGCCATCGCGGTACCCCCGTGCTGACTAAAAGTACAACTCAAAACGACCCTGATACATTTCACCCAATGTATGGAAAGACATGGCCCATCCACGCCGGACCATCTTGTGGTCTGTGGCAATGTCGACTTCCCCGCTATTTTAACAATGTGCACACAGCCTACTTCATGGAATGCCGGCAATATTTCAAGCAGGTTCAGATGCCACATATTCCGCTGAAATAAAACCAAACCAAATACCACAATGAAACAAACTGTTTAATAATAAAAAGAGGGATGTACATTAACGGCTTTTATTCAAGGTTTTCGCATATTTCAAACTGTGAAAAAGAAATTCTCTAAATTTTGTAGTTTACATACAACCACAACACAATTACCACCCCACAATGTACAACGTTATGCCAATAACAGTATTAACATAAATACACGACATTTAATACACTGATGAGAGCAATAACGGCATCTCCCATTAACAAGTCACCACCATAGTCAAAAATATAATCATGCCATCAACTGATGTGTAAAACTTTCAGTCTGTATTTACAACATATTGGTTTTACGCTGTCATGAATGAACTACCGATAAAGTTCACGCAGTAAACGAAAATATTAAATTTACTCAGTTTGAATTTACACCAGTTTCATCTACAAACAGTGGAGCATGTTGATTCATATCATCCCATCAATCACATAAGGCATTCACTAGAAAAACCTTCAGCCAACACTAATAACAACCAACACAAATGTGTGGCGTTCATAACAGCAATCATACAACTTAGTGGTTCAGGCAATGCACCTCAAACCGGAGTTGGTATGATTCTAGTTGAAACTCACGGTGTTATGCATCAATGGCATCCGACAAAAGGACGGACGGATGGTTTCTCCCACTACAGAGTCCTACTAATGGGCAAGCTATCATGTCTTTTTCTTCCGCGTTGAATTTGGGAGATAAATGGTTGGCAACATCTTTATTTCAGTTATCTTTACTGTCATGACCACGTTATCCAACAAGTAAAACCAAATTTTGAACAAAAATGGACTTAACACATACTTTCCGCTCTAAAATGCTTACAGAAGGTTCTATGCCGTCACAGCAGTTATATTCACTATCACAATACTGGTCTTTTGCTGTTTGAAACAATACAGGACCTAGAAACTGAAACACAATATACACAAATGTATACAGGAGGCTATAAATACCCAAACCAACCAAGCACACAACCAAAGAAATCAAGGAACACTAAAACACTACACTTCGGAAATTTAGTGCATAAAGCTGAATTTAATTTATACACCTAATATGAACCAAAGAACATATTCTACAATTGCTGTAGCATATCTGGGTACAAGGAGAGTTATCAAGCCTGAAAATATAATTTTCAGTATTTGGTTTTGATGGCAACATAACATTAAGACACATAATTATACACAATAGAATAAATACCGGTCTAACACTTTCTTCGATTTGCTTCATCAAGCAATAGCTAATAGGTGGGCAGGTAATGTCACCTTCAGACTAAGTCTGACGCAGCAATACTAAAGCATTCACTGTGTCATAAGGAAAAGGTTACGCAATCCATGTAATATCATTTTAGAGAGAGAGAAAAAACAGCACAACAGCTGATAACTATTTTGCCGAACAAAAAAAATTAGAATTTAAACAGTGCAGTGTAATGCAAACATTAACACACAAGAACTAACTTTTGCATAAACATTAAATAAATAGGAATACGTCGATAGCATGTAAACAGTGGCGTGTGAGCGACTACGACCACAACGATGAACTGTAAGCTACACAGTCAGCAGCTCCAGTCAATGTCAATGCTTCCCAATACTTTACGACGATATCACTTAGCAGAACACAGTTCTGGTACAGATGAATGCAAATACAACTGTTACGTGATGCGCCTCTTTCCTTTCCGTCGTCGGACGTTTGGTCTTGATTCGGCTCCATCCTCGTCCCTAGCTTCCTCCGAAGCTGCGTCGCCGTGGTCACCGTTTTCCACGTCCTTGGCACTGATCATTTCGTATCCGTTGTCATTGTTGCCAACGTCTGGCTCGTCGTCTCTGTTGACGTCTTCGTCGTCGTCACTACTGTTTCTGATGTTTTCGTCACCGCTGTCGTCCTCGTCGGCATTAACCTCATCTTCATCATCATCACCACCATTTTCCAGTTCTTCCACATGGTCTTTGGACTTGTCTTCCTTTCCACCAGCGTCTTCAGCAGGTTCAGAACCCTCACCAGCAGTGCCGCTGGCCGGAGACACATCTCCCTCGCCGGATTCAGACTTAGCGAATGTGCTCTGGTATAACGGTCGAAATGAGTCGAAGAATCCAACGTCTTCTGTAAGGTTTGGAAACAGCCAGAAGCTCACCTTGCCCCACGTCAGCAGCCAGACGACAGCAAATATGATGACACGAACTGGTAACAGCAACAGACAGTTCAAACACGGTTTTTAACTTATCTCTGTAATTCATTAAGGACTGCTACCAGTAAATATAAAGTTGTCTATAACTATCTGAAAAAAAACAAGTTAGTAAACTATGGCAGTTTAAATTTTATTTGCAACCACAGACATCTGTTAAATCAATAACAATGTCATTTTTATTAAAATAGTCCATAAACTGATAATAAGTTATTTTTAAGTGCTACAAAATGCAAAAAGCCATTTAAATTTATAAAACTGCATACATTAACAAACATAAAAATAGCATAGCAACGAAAATGTTTCTTTGTGTCTATCATGCTTACAGTACAAAAAGAATGAAATTACTGTTGAGTCTTTGTTTAAGTTATAAGTCATATTCGTTAGTATCTATGCCAATCTCAGAAATACGTACCTATGCAAAGGACACAAATAAGTCCAACGAAGCACGCTGCAGCAACGCTCAAGTAATAGACACCAAGACGAACTTCTGGTGGCCACAGCGGAAACAGACAGACGGCGATTGAGCCGAACACTGAAACAATACAGGCAGCTAGCGTTACTCGCCCAATGTCTGTTGTACAGTACAGTTTAAAAACCGCATACATAACAAATTAACAATGTCAGCTCTATGCTTCTAACTAGAATCTGAACACACAAAATACTCATAATTAAAAAATATAAATAATAATTGACAGTTCGAAGTAGATAGCTTAAACTGACAAAGTCCCAATGCTGGGTTGCGTGACTGACGCCCTAAGGGGCAGTCCACAATGCACTGTTAACACCGAGCTGAGCTCCATCTTTACATGTCCAATCTAGTTCCAACCACAACACATGCGAGACTTGGAAAAGCTCAGTGAACATTCACCGCATGCCAGACGTACGTATTCCACCAGAAGTGTCTGTGCACCACACTGGGAATTTCTTGATGTGATCATGTGACCAATGATGAACTAAGAAGAAGATAGAGCCGCTGTGAGACACTGTGAGAACCAGTAGAGTCAAATTCACTGGTCAGGAGAAATGCCACCAAGCACTGCTATGAACTGACTGCTGGAGGGTGGCAAACAGTCAGGGAGAGGCCTTCAAAGACGTGGCAAGCAGCATTCAAACAGGACCTTGAAGTAATGAAACCCACATGGAGTGAAGCCACGAGAGTTGCCAGTGATAGAGAAAACTCATCACCCAGTGCTCACAACAGGAATTAGAGTAACTACTACGACTAAGGAACGGTAAGGTTACCATATTATCTGCATTATGTATATTACAAGAATCTTTCCATGTACTAAGTACTGCAGTCTCCTGTTCTGGGGTTTAGATATGCCCACCCCTCATACTTGTGCACTTGTGCTATGTGGATGAACACCATCCAGCCATGTCTGAAATCCAATAACCTCTCACTGAATGAAGCAATCGACGTGGCTCAGAATCGTCCAGTCTGGCGCTACACACTCCTAGCAGTGCCTGCCATAAAATTTAAGAAGATTATGACAATCTGATGCACTGCAGTCTCCTGTTCCGAGGTTTAGATATGCCCACCACTAAAGGAGTAGAATGAGGGAGTGGTAAGTAAGTGGTTGTCCCGGGCCATAGGACACTGAAGAAAGTTCTCGTCAAATGGTCATAGTATCACGAGCAGTTCAGTATATCTCAGCCATTATTGACACCAGGCTGAGAGATCACCTCGGCCAACATGTCCCGTCTTCAACCGATGCATTAAGACAACTCAGTGATCTAGATAGAATGCTGCAGAAAATTGGAACAGAAGCATGATAAAATGAATGGAAGAACAGGCCAACCTGCCAGATTCATGCGGAAACTGGCAGTGTGTAGTTTTAATCTCCATACAACTAAATGGCACAGAAATGGGCGTCCATGTGCTGAAGTGACATTAGGAAACTACTCACTCACTCATTCACACAACAGCAGACCAGATCAGCAACTGATTTATTAACACAATTCACCTACTCGTACGATGGACAACAAAGAAAGAAGTGAACAAATTACCGAGCAAAAGACCTATGACGAAAGTCTTTGCAGGAACTGGATCATAGATCCACACATACAGCTACATACAGACACGAACAGTTCACTTCAGTCTGTCGTGTCATACAACACTAAAATCTGTCCTTAGAACAACAATTTGCAATGAAAAACGGCAGCAAACTAACTGTGAGCTCATTCAGCTGAAGACACGTACACTGATCCACACACAGCACTACAACTACATGAAGACACAGTTCTACAATTTATGATCCCTTGATTGAGGGCTAGTATGCTGTAATGAAACAAACTTTTCTGGAGCAACAATGACTGGAAGTCCTTTCTCCATCACCAACGTCTCATACTAGTCTTGGTCATATGACCAGAACATGGTGTCAAGTGTTAGAGAAATGAAATTCAGTTGCGTTGCTGCCTTTATACATACAAGGTCTCGCTGACGAGACGCACCCGCCGCCGTCACATACACCGCTTTACGACGTGCTCAGTGCTGCTAACAAATACCTTGCTGCTTCAGAACACGGAGCTGAACAAAACTTATATCAGATCACACACTAATTCACCTAGGAACAGACAACTTTACTATGACTGAACTGCCGATATCTATCTTAGTGCGTTTGTTCCACGGCGACACTGTGAGAAACATCAGCTAATATCAGTGAACTCAGCATCAGACTACGGCACTACAGAGGCCATGCAGTGCCTATCATCAGAGAGCAGACTGACTCACGTCTGGTCCGTCAATGAACAGCTGCTGCTCATGCATGTCAAGCTTCAGTTTCTTCTTCCGCTTCTTCTTGTCTTCAGTCTGGACACGACGACGACAAACCATCAACAGTCAATTCAAACACTTGGTTTGTATAGTTTAGACTACTGTACATAAATTACGCACCTAAAACAGACCAAAGAACGTTTACTACAACTGCTGTAGAATATCTGGGCATAAGGTTGTCAAGCCTGAAAATATAATTAATGATTGATTGATTGAGCACCAACACAATATAGGCAGTGATATTCCATAACTTAAACTGAAACTCGAACTGAAAAGATCGCTTTCAGTAAAACTGATACTTAAACTATAACTTGAAAGAATTTAAATACTAAAACTGTACTGATACTGAAATGATGTTTATAAAACTCAACTTAAACTCATATAGAAACGATTTGACAAACTGGAACTCATAAAGTTCTTGTTTTCTGACACACTCCTTACTGCATATCTGATTTTACTTATTTATTCCTGTGTTTATTTAGTTTCTAATAACAATGCCATATGATATGATACGATACGATACAGGAGTTTAACGTGGACTTGAAAGCTGAGTGTGATCTGAGACGCAAACTGTTTTCTCTTTCCTGTTTACTTTTGTGGCTTAGTGTGCTATTAGTATATTATAGCTTGCAACGCCATGCACGCTGTCGCTGTGTTATCATGGCAAACTTTGTTAAGCAATTTTCGGGACGCAAAAGACAGAGCACAGCCAGTGTTGAAACATGTTGAAGAAAAGGAAAAGTAAATGTCTGGTACCGGTTGCGAAAGGCAGGATATGTTGTCACTTACTTGTTTTCTGTTTGTGGCTTACTGATGCAAGAACGCCACAACGGAATGACAAAATCGCTTGAGATGCGGGCCAGACTGAAAGTAAATGCTAAAGTATTCACATAAATGAATTACACTAACAATGTGGATTGCAGAAATAATGCATACTGTGACGTTTAATTGTACGGATTGTAACTTGCGAGTAAAACTGAAACTGAAATGATAGAAAAACTGTATAGAAACTAGAACTGAAATGGTTATAATTACTGTATAGAAACTGATACTCAAATGATTGATGTTGAACTTTATACAAACTAAAACTGAAATGATTTTAAATACTGGAATATCACTGAATATAGGTTATACAGCTGACGGTTTTTACAGGTCTGATGACCCAACCAACAGTGTCAAAGCACTGAAGGAGGGTGGCTAGTCATCCAGATATGCCTCAGTCTAACCAGGCTCATCTCACCGTGTTACAATAATACAACATGCATGCAAATATTATACAAGAAAATAATCTGACACACAAAGTAACCTAAGCACAGCGAGTGAACCCAGTGAGAAGAAGCCAAATCTGGCAGACAGAACCTGTGAGCTGCTCAAATGACTGTGCAACTACAGAAAGCTACACAATACCATAATATAATTAATTACTTATATTAATTATGTGCAGCGATGATCTGGAAGTGCCCGCTGGGCCATCCACAGAGAACATGGCTTCAACAGGTGGAGGAAGATATGGGTTAACCCATCCGTGCCTGTCAATTCGCAACCCTAGGTGGCTCATTGTGGAGATCGTTACTACCCTCAGCCAGTCAAGCGCAGCAGTGAGTGAGTGATGATCTGAGCTAACATGTGACACTGCAAGCCAATGAGTTTAGACAGATCAGTAACATAAAGCAAACACATCAAGGCACAAATCCTCAACTGGGCAGCTGCCATGACTCCATTAACATTTCTCTACTGGCAACGGCAGTCACAAAATTACATCATAAACGTTTCAAAAACTTATTGAATAAAAACAGAATCTAGAACAACAGAGAACTTATGAGACTTTGAGGTGATCTGGACACACACTTCTGTGACTTTCGGAGAATCCTCTTTGCTTTTCTCCGTCTTCTCCTCGGAACTTTTTGTTTCTTTGTCGTCTTTCTGGTCCACATCTTTTTCCTTCTCTTCCACTTCGTCCTTTTCTTTCTTTGACTTCCTGTCGCCCTTTTTCTGCAAAGCACAAACGGAATCACAAGAGATCACAGTACCAGTGTAAAACCAATTCAGCTTTCAATTTTTTGCAAAAACAAATGAACGACAACAGTAAAATCATAAGTGTGGTAATGTAGTGTGTCATAAAAACACACATGTACACACAAAAAAGAATATTACTGGATTTATATATGAATGCAGCTTCATTACAATAATATGAATTATTAGTTTACAAATGCTTCATAGATGGACTCCAATAGGAGGAGAGGAGAAGCTAATGCTACTATAATGACACTTTACTAATGATACTTGCTGTACTACAATTTTTTGAAGTCACAAATAAATGAACTCAGATTCAGAACTATCTTGCACATACTGTGGATAAGGCTCCTAAATTGTTTCATATTACAACATCTCAAAACTCCACATTGGTTCAAGATTAATAAACTCCTCTCATTCCCCTATAAGGATTATAGCTGCGATAAGGATATCAGAGCTAGACTGGGTAAAGCCAATGGTGTTTTTGGGAGATTGACAAAGATATGGAGGGATAATGAGCTTAGCATATTCACAAAAATCAGATTATACGAAGC
>Ga0056129_1000603_pt1 | contig 10028 bp, 5 predicted proteins | sample WorMetLIZISLAND1_FD_71118 | JGI IMG/M metagenome (GOLD analysis project Ga0056129, IMG submission 71118) | Marine gutless worms symbiont microbial communities from Max Planck institute for Marine Microbiology, Germany - Olavius loisae LIZARD... ...
GGGAAGAAGACTGGTCGTCGGCTGCTGTGGTCAATAGTCATCTTGTATGCGACCCCCTTTCATGGACGCCGTCGCATTAGCCCTGCAGTAGTGACAGACATACAGGGTGGCCCCAGAAAAGTAAGCTGCAAACTTTTGTTAATATCTTTGCCAAAATATTGAACGATTTTCATAATTTTTCCCTGGTACATTCTGTGGAAAATTTGTAATAAAGTGGTTACTAAAAAAAATACCACCACACCGTAACTGCATCGCTACACTACATTGTGAAATATAAATCTTTAAAATTAGAGCAATCAAATTACAATCAAATTAACACGTTAACTGAACACGTTAATGCATTAAAGAATTAAAGGATGGACACATAAATTCTATGCAGCAGGAGTACCAATATGCAATTAAAACTCTGGTTATTTGACGATTGAATAATTTTCGGTAAATTATTATGTTACGGTTGTTGCAGCTCTACTCTAAAAAAATTTCAGTTGACAAGCTAATAAAATTGTTTGGTGGCAAGTTTGACAGTGGTCACATCTTGTAGATGAGATGTGTAGTTGTTTGCTGATGGCAACATACAACGTAAATAAAGTCAATATGTTGAAATGATGCGTTTATTAATGCATTAATGCACGATTAAAATAATTAGTCACATGTGTTAGCGTAATTAAAAAAATATCGTTAAAAAATTAATCACTCAACAGCTCTATTTAAAATACGTCAATATTTTGAAGATATGAACAAAAAAGTTGGAGCTTAATTTTTGGGTTCATCCTGTACAACATCTGCTTTTGATGGCAAGTTTGACAGTTGCATCTTGTAGATTAGATGTATCTGACGGCAGCATACAACATAAATAGACCTGTCGAATTGATGCGTTAATCAACGCATTAACGCACAACTAAAAATAATCACATGCGTTAACGCGATTAAAAAATTAATCGCTTGACATCTCTATTTATAGTCCATCAATTTTTTGAAGATATGAACAAAAGTTGAAGCGTAATTTTTGGCTCATCCTGTACAACAGTATTTTCTTACGTTTACAAACTCCAGAAGTATAGCTAAAACTAAACAGAATTTTAATTAAGAAAACTAGTAAATGGTTGGTTTATGAAGTAAGTTTTGCATATGTATTTCTTGTGATTATAGTGATTTTTGAAAATTTATATTTCACAAGGTAGTGTAACGATGCAGTTAAGGTGTGGCAGTATATTTATTAACCACTTTCTTGCAAATTTTCCACATAATGTGCTGGTGAAAAAATTTTGAAAATTGGCCAATATTTCGTTGCAGCTTGCTTTTTTGTGCCACCCTGTTCATGTAACCTGACATTAACTGTTAACCTTGCCCGCTTGACTGGATTGCCAGTCTTGGATCTGTATTGTCTCGGCTGGAAAACCTTATCCGGACTGGTCCAGTTTTTAATGGACTGTGCATTCTCTCCCAATAAATGTTTACTGACTTGTTTTTAGACCACCCGGAACCCGAACGGTAGTTCCGGAAAGCCTTATGTTTTACTACAGCTGTTTTATTTTTTTTATTCCACCACGGGATCTCCGAGCTCCCTCAGCCAATCACCATGAAACTTTGCCACATGATCTCTATCTGTATCTGGATTTTATAATGCAGGTCCAAAAATTTGGGGTCTGCCCCCTAAAAATTTTGGGCCTGAAAACATGCAAAATTTGGGGCGATTTTACACAACTTCCGACTGCGATCGCGAATATCTACTTAACCACTGAAGATATTTAAAATTGGAAAGACATGTGATCGAGAAGGATTCCTCCTGTGTTCAGCGAAACAAGTCCGGTGAACTTTGGACCACTATCCAGAAAGTAGGACATGTGAGTTTGGACTCACCCAAATCGACTTTTTCGGGAGACTATATTTAGGCGCCTAGAGGGTGCTGCCCTTCAGATTTTTACACATGCCAGAGATTCACCGACACTTGCTAGTGCATACCATAAATGGGGTCGGGTCCCCCAAAATTTTAAGGGCAAACACTTAAAATTGGGCTTACAATTTACACGTGTTAATACCTATAACATTGGGGTAGTGTGCGTAACCTCATGAAACTTTACCAGGGTATGTGGCTTGAGGCTGGGGTGATAACATGGACACTAATTTTGGAAGGGGTGCCCCAACAAAATTTGGGAGGGCAAAAATGTCAAAAATTTGAAACTATTTCTGACAACTTTCGAATTTGATCACAAATATCTCTCGAATGGATCGACATAACGAAAATCAGAAAGCTGCGTTGTCAACTACAAACCCTCCTCTATTGGGCAAAAAAATTGGTGAACTTTGGTCCACAAACAAAAAAGTTATAGGCATTAACATTAACCCACCCAAGTGCACTTTCTTTAGAAGACTACATTTTGGCCCGTCAGATTTTGACACGTGCTAGAGATTCACCAAGACTTGTTAGTGCATATCACAATCGGGGTCGGGGGTCTCCCACAAAATTTCAAGCGTGAACATTTAAATTTTGGCTTAAAATTCAGTGTGTTTTCGCCTATAACTTTGGGGCTAGTGGGAGTAACCTCACGAAACTTTTGCCAGGCGACTTGCCAAGAGGCAGCCGTGATAACGTGGGTACAACTTTTGGGAGGGGTACCCCAACGAAATTTGGGAGGGAAAAATATGAAAATTAGTCGTGATTTTTGCAACTTTTGACTTGATCGCAAATATCTCTGAAACGGATCGACTTAACGAAAATCTGAAAACTACATATTGGGTTAAAAAAAATTGGCGAACTTTGGTCCACTAACAAAAATGTTATAGGCATTAATGTAGACCCACCCAAGTGGACTTTTTAACGAAACTATATTTTGGCCATTATAGGGTGCTGCCGCCTAAAATTTTTGCACGTGCTACAACCCCCTAAATAGTATTTCCATTCGGATTTGGGGCACCGGGCAGCCTCAAGTTGGGCTGTGTCCTATATTTCCAGTTTAGTTTTATTTTTATTGTTGTGTTACAGCATAAAAATGAATTGAAGTCAATGATGTTGTGTAGCAGGAAGATGGATCGTGAAACGACTCGGAAGCTTTTGCGCGAGTCCATTGTATTCCTGTGTAAGACACATCTTGGTCAAGATGCTTGCGGTGGCTTTGAAGTGGATGCTATTATTTGCGTCAGTCGGCATCGTGTCGGCAATAAAGCAGATGACAGTCATAACGATCCACGGCCAATTGTCTTCAAGTTTCACGAGCTCGTCACCGACGAAGAAAGCGAAGCTGTCGAAGAAAATGTGAACGAGTGGTTGTTATCTGGATCAGATCAGTCCTTTATGAATGGTCTGGTTAGACAGTCGGATCAGCTGGAGCCACCTGCAAACAAGAAGAGAAAATTGGGAGACCGAGATGCGAATCAGGCATATGACCGTGTTGGAACTGATAGTGTAAATGTTCCAGAATGCACGCCCGATCTGAACCTAGTAAAGCAAGAGCCGGATTATTCCAATACCGATGTGAAGAGTAATGCGGAAAATGATACCTGTGCTGAACAGACTCAGTCGACAAGGAGACTGCGCTCGGCTGATGCGGGTTGCAGCAGGAATCATGCGGAGACAGCAATTGCGAAGGCTCTACACAGCACAAGTAGGGACCCAAGAACTGCTGCTGGAATTACGGAACTGGAAAAGCTGGTTTCAAACCCAGTTATGAGCAGCCCACCGCCACTGAAACTAATTCCAGGTACTGCCGAGCCAAGGCAGTGTAGTAACGATGAATTTCCTGTTAGACCAGCATCTCAAAACACAAACAATGAAGACCGTCCTGATACAGTTGCTGACGAACACGACGAAAGTCTGGACGAGTCAGCAAATGGAATTGAGCAGTCGACGCCGCGGAGTTGTGATTTATGTGGACTGTTGTTTGCCGACTTTCCGACATTCAACGTTCACTGTGCAACATTGCACGGTCGTTACGCTTGTCCGTTTTGCGCTTTGTTGTTTCCGTGCGAATCAACTCGAGAGCGTCACCTGTTTGAGCATACAGGTGAACCAGTCGACGACGATGGACTAATGAGCATTCAGTCTGACGGAGATACCTTGCTTGACACTGGCATTTCGGGACATCCATCTCTACAGTCCGAGTTTGGCAAACAACAGGCTGATTACTGGTCAGCAGATTCATCTGGGTTGATGGAAATGTCTGGTGCAGAGGACAGTATGATGGCTGTGAATGGCACGTTATATGATCCTCAGGTGATGACGCGCCGTGGCGTTTTGTCCTGCCAGACTTTGCGTGCAATAGCTCAACTCGATCCGTCGCATCCGTTCGTCTGCGATGTATGTCGCACGCGTTTTGCTAGTTCTTCAGAGCTCTGCGACCACTGCACTTCGGCCCATCATCGTATTCCGTGCCCGTACTGCGGCCGCTCGTTTTCACAGAAAGCGTCGATGGAGCGCCACCAGCGCCAACACACGGGCGAGCGTCCATATCAGTGTACCTTGTGTGATTCGTCTTACACTCGGAAGGAAAACCTACAGACCCACATGTCAAGAATGCATGGCGCTTCGAGTGTGCCAGACTTCATATGTGTTGAGTGAGCTACCAAGCCTTATGTCAGCATGCAGCTGATGTAAGGTTTGTTGGCCCGTTTTTGTCGTAATTGCCAATGAATTTTAATTGCTCTCCTTAAAATGCTTGCAGCTGTCTGTTCGTTCGCTTTTGTACCTGTGTACAGACACTGTCTACAAAATGTTATTAGTTTTAGTGCTAGAATAACTCTTTGATGAAATGAATTTATTTTTGAATGGGGCCCTAATTATAATTTACAATAAATCACTGTGTTTACATTGTACTTGCTGTGAGCCCATTTGCTAGAAGTTCTGTAGTGAAGACGCTGAAATTGCACGAGTTAAAAGTGAGCACTGTGGAAATTTGTTGGAACTTAGGATACGATATAATAGAGGGAGTTTAACATAGGCTGCAACCCTCTAGCTGTGGTCAGCTTAATCTAGCAAACAAAACCAAAAATATAAAATACCGTATAAAAGAAGAAACTAACAAACAAACACCTATGCCCAGTAAGTTTGGTAAAGTCCAAGATCCGAGAAGGCAGTCCAAATGGAACCAGAAAGACTATTTGTGGAATAGATGAGTTTTAAGTCTGAAGTGAAAGGCTGAGGGAGTGGTGGATGGTGTAAGACAGGGACTGTAATGGGTTGCAGATATCAATCTGCAAGATGAGGTGAACCTGGAGGAGAGTAAACAGGAAGAGGTTGACGGAATGAAGGAGGGAGCTGATTCCACAGGTGAGGTGATGCATATCGAAAAGAGCAGCAATTGATGATTTGTAATGAGGAAGATACAGATGGTCGAGCTAGTGTAGCAACAGATGAGAAACGGATTCAACATGTGCTGTATATGATTTTCCAGACAGTGTGCATAAAATCTGGCAGCAGATGTGAGGCTAAAATGAGTGGTGTGTGAGATACGGCACTGATCAGTAGGAGTGTATTGTGTCGTGGCTAGCCTGTATTGTGTATGTATCATAATTCATATAGTAAATGCAGTTACTTATTCATTTTTACTGTTACAGTCATTATTCTAAACTATTGCGTGTAGCTATGTAAAGTGTGGTATCTCTCTGTCCTATCTCTGTCAGTTACATTTGCATGTAGTAACTGTATTACTTTGATGTAATCAAACGGAATTATAGATGAGGGCAAATCTATGGAAAACTGACTGTTTTTACAATGATAGCTGGACTTCTGTGTATCTGTGGCTGACGTTTTATGCTTTTATGGTGTTGCCTGGCTGGCTGGAATTGTGCATTGACACTAATCTGAGATTCATTTGGGATTCAGCTAAGTGCTTTAAGTTACGTGGGTTGTGATGTTATGCATTAATAATGCTGTTGTGTCTGTTGAATTATCGGTGACCTTTATGAGCTCTCTATGATTCAGAATATGTTATTAGGTTATATATATTGCAGCTTTTCTGCTGCATTGAATGTGTAATTTACATTAAAATTAAGCCATGTTTATTTTAAAAAGTCACTAAGGGCCAACTCGGTAAGTGGTCTATCATTATCATTTCTGATTTTTCCCACCTCTCGCAAAAAATGTACGTGAACTTTTGAACTGTTATTTGAAACACTGATTTTGTTCCTTCTTGAACTTTAAAGTCAAAGCAGCAGCTTCTGTGTTTTTGTCAAACTGTAGAGTGCTATCAGTGTGCAAGTTTACTGTGTGAGAAAAATTTAACAAGAAGCGAATCTGACGCTAGAATAGCCGATGGTACTGCATCACAGCAAACTCCCCAGCAATTAGCGATTGTTGCTAAATAACATCTCCAGCTGTTTTCGAGATATCGGGCTATTAGTTTATTGTGGTCGCAAGTTTGGCCTTTCGGGTCACGTGACGTCATCGTTCATGTGGCCATTGGATTCCCCATAGGCCATTTCATATTGGTGATCCTTTGGAACAGAGTCTATATCTCTAGCCATTTTTGAGATACTGGGCTCTAAGCGTATTGGGGTCACGAGTTTGACCTTTCAGGGTTACTGTGTGAGAAAAATTTAACAAGAAGCCATCAGTCACATGACCATTTGATTCCCCATAGACTACTTCCTATTGGTGGTCATTTGGAACCAAGCCTATATCTCTAACGGTTTCCGAGATATTCAATGGCGAATGTAATACGACCTCTAAACAAAGGTCAAGGTCATTCATTTTGGTACCAATCGATTTCTCATAATTATATGACTTCCTATAGGCTGTCAATAGTAACTTTTGCTCTAGAACGCACCGTTTAGCCACAGTACAAAACGTCATAGACAGACGATGGACGCAACACTTTATCATAAGCGTGACGATTAGTACTGTCAGCTAAAAAATGAAACCACAAATGGGTGATTTTCATAAAAACTGCACCATAATTGTCAGTTTTTGTTAAATACCGCAAAAATTGCCGTTTTAAGGCTTAATTTATTGTTTTTTTTTGTATCAACCGTGCACTTGAAACACTCATTTGATAAGTGGCAACACATTTTGAATGATTTAACTACTAATCAACTCCGTTATCTATTCCTGTGTACCTATACTGGTAAGTATAGGTACATTCTGAAACTCAGTTAAGTCGCCATGGCTTTATAATCACCTCACTACATGTCTAACCCACTCTTACTTCTCAAGTATGTATACCTTGTAATTTTCTATTAACTGTAGTTGTGCAGATTTTGATATCTTGCCAAAATTTCTGTACAGCTTCTATTCCCAAAGATCATATAATACTTATCCTAAAAGAATTATTTCTTGTGTATATGCCATTGGTCTTACTAATCAACTTTCAGGCATGATAGCTGCTATTTGCATGCTTAAAATGCCGAAAAGCCCTAACCTTCCATCCATCCTATCAGATTCGAACAATGGTTTTATTTGCTGTTGTATGAAGATGCAGATATTCACTGATACTGTTTCTAGTCCATATCATGATAGTTGTTACCAAATGTGCTGTATACAAGGCATAATAACTCAAGATTGTATACACTGTCCAGTCGGTTCAGTTTTATGATATCTGTCACGTTGATTGACCATTACCGAGTCTCTAAGTGATTAGGAAGCCAGTATCGGAGATATGCTGTTTATCAAGGGCCTTTCTAGAGTTGACATATTGCCGACCTGGTACACTATATGTCATAATGGTTCGTGTGACTTACTGACAATGTGATTTTATACTGTATTAATGCCTCGTGTTTTTGCGTACATATGAAATGATAATAAATACATGTAATAATCTGTTGATTTCTTGAAATTATAATGGGCCATCACTGCACAACATCTGCCTTGCGCTGATGTCAGTGTACGATGTGGTGTGTTAGCAGGCCTCTCTGTCAGCACCAAGAGGGAATATTGTCATAACTGCTCTCTAGTAGTGGTATTGTGTAGCTTTCTGTAGTTGCACGGTCATTTGAGCAGTTCACAGGTTTTGTCTACCAAATTTGGCTTCATCTCACTGGGTTCACTCACTGTGCTTAGATTACTTTGTTGTGTGTGTTAGATTATTTTTTTGTATTATATCTGCATGCATGTTGTATTATTGTAACACGGTGAGGTCAGCCTGGTTAGACTGAGGCCTGTCTGGATGACTAACCACCCTCCTTCAGTGCTTTGACACTGTTGGTTGGGTCATCAGACCTGTGAAAACCGATATTGTGTTCGTGCAGACGTTAAACCATGCTCAATCAATCAGTCAAAAGCAGGCCTCTCTGATCAAAATCAATGCAGTCTATTCTGATTACCTCTCAGATCTATTTGCTGGTTTTCTCTGCAGTTAAGACGTGTCTGTCGTAATTAATCTATTAGTATAAACCTAGGTCCAACTTCAGTTGGTTTTAATCCTAGTTTTAATCTTCTCTTTTCACGTGGTTTTGTATCTCTCTATCAGTTTGTCTGTCACTGTATATTGTGTTCTGCCTGTGTAGCAAATAAACTTCATCATTTTCTAACTTCCTTGGAAAAATTACACTGCTTTATTATGGCTATAAGTCGAACTTTTTCTGCTGATTTGCAAACAGTTATTGTGAATTTTGATGTGATGGTTTTGCTGAAGTATAAGATTGTCCAGTGCATGTGATGTACTTATTAAGGCTGCCTCCTCTACACAGCAGGGCTGTGCTGACAGGTTTAGTTACTGGCACATGTGATGTTTTTTGGACTCAATTTTCATGTATCTGATTTCATCGATTTCATTCCATCTCTTGAGCTTTGTGTTTTGGCGTCTACATTTGTCACTGGTCGCTGTACAAATTGTTGAACGTAATGTTACAATTCTGACTGTGTTTCTATCCGTCCGTCACACTTTTCTTCTAATATGTGTACCTATATCTTTGTTGTCATTGTTTTCTTACATATAAGTTTATGAAGTTTCATTAATGTGGCAGTTTGTCAAAATCTGTTCAAGATATCGGAGCAGTAATGGGAAGTCGTATGTGATCTATTGACGGTGTATTACCGATAACCTCACTTCAGTATAAAGGTCTGTTGCGGCTTGTGCTAACTTTTGTAAGCCTGACTATCAGAATTATAGCACATTGTCTCGTCTCTGTGCAACCACCTTCCTTCAGTGCTTTGACACTGGTTGGGTCATCAGATTTGTAAAACGTCGTCTCCGAAATGACCTAAACTGTGTCTATTGGGGACGTTAAACCATGCTCAACAAACTGTGCATATTCTATTCATTAACGACATTATGTATTGTGTAGGATGGATACACATCTGTACCAACAAAATATCTTGTCTGTTTTCCTGTGTCATCTTTCACCATTTTAACGACCTAGAGTGACCTTGAAGGCAGTTCATTTTTTCCAAGTCTGATACCTCAAAAACCAGATCGTAATTAGCAATTAGCTTAATTATTAATTATCAACGAGTGGCTGTTTATACAGTGACTTATTTTTGTGTGTGTGATAACTGGCTTGAATGAATGTTCAGCATTGTCTGGTCACACTAAGGGCAACTTGTAAGTACTGTGTGTACGTATGTGTAGTTACAGATGTGTAATAGATGTCTTGATTAGTGCACTACTACGTTCAGTGATGTTGCTATCTTCAGTGTCTGTCAGACGTCAGCCTGGAACCATCTGTCAGGTCACGTGACCGGAATGTCAGCATTGTACTGTTAAATTGAAACGAACATGAAATCAAATATCAAGTACAACTGCGGTTGTGCGATGTATGTTTTTGTGACATTCGATCAATCAATTAAATGTGGAGCAACGCGCATTTTCTCTACAACAGCTGAGCTTCATCTTGTCTTCAGTTCCGGAATGAAATGGTAAACTATTATGCTGATGATTGACAGGCACCATAGTTCGAGAATACGTTTTTACGTTTTTTTCAAAATCCAAAAAAACGCGACTTTTTACGTTTTTTGAAGTGCCAATTCAAAAAAACGTAAAAAAAACGTAGAAAGTGTTGTCCAAGTTTTCATTTTTCTCCACTTTGAAATTGCTAACGGACACTTTCGCTGTAAAACAGTTACACACATGTCATGTTATACATACAATATTATATAA
>Ga0056129_1000605_pt1 | contig 10022 bp, 4 predicted proteins | sample WorMetLIZISLAND1_FD_71118 | JGI IMG/M metagenome (GOLD analysis project Ga0056129, IMG submission 71118) | Marine gutless worms symbiont microbial communities from Max Planck institute for Marine Microbiology, Germany - Olavius loisae LIZARD... ...
ATTATCGTTCAAGTCACGTCATAATTAGGCCTATCCTTTGCATTACTTTTAAGTATACTGGTTTTCATATTGCATCACATCAATTCTATTTTTTTTATATAGAGGAAAGACTTACATTTTATGCCGGTGCTAGAACTATGTACTACTAGAACCATGTATTATTTATTATTATTATCATTATTATTATTATTGTGTAGACATAGTTCTTGTAGTTTTTATATAGTAACTAGCGGGTGTAATCTACTTGTCATTGCATTACTTTGATTTATTTACGGTGGGGCAAGTCGGCAGGCTGGTGACAGGCTGAGGTGAGTATATTGTCTGCTTCACAACTCAGACTGAAGCTGGTCAGGAGAGTTGGCATTGGGGCGAAGTGACTGTATACTGTTTACTGATCTGTAGTTTACCATCTAATGTCTGGGTGCAGCAACATACTGTCCTCTTCGATCGCATACTCACTACCTATTTTGCCTTGCACAATTCAATGAGCTGGGTACAATAGCTCATGGATAATGATCTCCACAAACCTGGTGTGTCATTAATTGACTCCCTCACAGTTCACTTGTTTTGTGCACGAAAACGTCACATTGTACATTACACTTCATCGCCCTGCTTTTCATGTTTTGATGATATGAAAAATATAGCATGTTATGTCAGTATACTGGACATATGTTCCTGCTTCTTTTTTATTGAAGATTGCTTACCAGTACTTAAACATGCTGTTTAGCACACATTGTTTAGAAGTTGAGATTATTAGGACTAGAGAGATGAATAAGCTAGAACACATGTCACAAACAACACCAGTACTGGTAATTAAAATACAGTATAACTGACAGTGGTAGTATAGAGGTAGTAATATAGTGTTACAATTAATCTACAAACTGTGTGCAGTTGTGATGCAATTTGTGCAGCTTAAAGACATTCTACAAACTTACAATCGAGTAACTGAAACCTGCTTCAGACGTTGTGCAGCGAACTTCAATTACAGTAATCTCACATTTGATGAAGTATGCACTGTTCAAAAGACATAGTTGCCATTCATTAGTGTCTAGCACAGTTTAATTTACTCCGCACCTACTGTAGATGAGTTTTCTGTTGTGAGATTTGCTTGCTTTGATTGTGTGCTCTCATCACTTACTGCCAACACTCAGGACAAACAGCACTATGCCTGCTAGGCTATGCCACATGTGGGCTCGGGAAAGTTGTAGAATAAGCTCACCTCGTTTTATGGCCAAGTGTTGTAAAAGGTGACTGAACCAGGGTAGTTTTGTTTTGATGCATTGTTTGCTTTTTTGAGTTGTATTTAATATGCATATTTTCTGTACTTTTAATTTGTCTTACAACTGTCCAGTGTCCTGTATTTTCCAGAACATCTACCGTGAATGGCACTGTATACCATATATGTGCTGATGTGCCATTAAGAATCTATTCTCTAAGTCACACCTGCTAGGCTGTAGACTTAATAATTTTGCATAAGAACAAGGTGAATATGGTTGATTAATCTGGTAGTAATTTAGTTCAACAGGTAGAATCTGTAACAAAATAGATTGTTTTTGAAGGTAATTTAGTAACGTTAAACATTTTAGAGCCTATCTCAATTTTTCATAAACAGTCAGTTACTGGTTGAACCGATAGTGTGCAAGGTCACAGTGGCAGCTGTTCACTGGTAGTTCATGTGTGTCATGCACATCAGGTGGGCATGCTGGGTGCTTGATGACTCTATGTGATAACATGTCACATTACTGCATCGCTTGCAAGATGTGGAAAGAATTGTGAATTACTGGTTATTAGCTCCATGCTGAGCGTTCTTGGTACAGCATTTTAAGGAACCTTCATCTCACAGTTTCATAGTATTTGGTAGTTTACATATGATACCCATGGAGTCCCCTAGTGCTGTTATATAGGAATCCATGGCCTCCTTTTCCAACTTTACTGGCATTCCTTGTATTCTGTTTATTCTCTGGCATTTATTGTAGACTAGTAGAGTTACATCTATTGCAATGCAATGATACGATAACCATGTTTTGTGTCTGTTTTAGCAAAGTTGTGTTGACAACTGCAGTGGCAAGTTTATTGTCGGCAACCAGAAGATTATGTCAACATTTGTTGAAATACAGTCGGCGAAACAGCAGCAGATGTTAAACGATGCATTGACTCAGCAGCACCAGCAAAACGTTGCTGAGGTTGACACACAAGCAATGTCAGACACTGCAGATGCCTTCAGTAATTCCCAGACATAGCACTCGATAAATACGTCATTCTTTGTTTAGACTTATTAGATTGATTGATTGCAGTTTCAGACATTGTTTGTTTATATATGTATTGGGTGCTTGAAATACTGATAGCATGGTAACTGAAAATTAAAAAAGTACTGGTAAGCTTAAATGACTTCAGGAAGAAGTGAAAAGTGATGTGCATGATTGATCAATTTTAGAAATTTATCAAAGAACTTGCTATTTTTCCTGAATACTCAATGCTGGTGAGCTCACAGCAGATAAGATTGAGGTATTTGGGTGGAATATGTATTTGTGAGAGTTTGGTGATACTAAGGATATCAGACATGATGATGTAACATTTAAAGCATTTTTGTGGGTTGTTGGCTAAGTTTTGTTATGATCACTATTGACCAGGTCAGCTAACTGTTTGATGTTAGTGTAATTGAGTGTTGTTTTTTATAATGCTGATGTGTTTCTTTTGAAGAATATAGTCCAGGTATTCTGTACAAAAATTCTAAGTTTGTGCTTAAGTTTGTGATTAATGCAGTTGGCCAATAAAATGTGCAGATTTTTAAAGCTGTTGTTGACTACTTAATATTGTCATATATTGTTGGTAATATGTTATAGTGTTAAGATGTACATCTGTAAATTGTTAGCTGCTGATCACCACTAGTCGTGCCATTGAGTGGCGTAGAATACCGTAAAATCTGACTGTGTGGTCAGTTGGTCAGTTTTGACCTAATGTGTGGACCTAAGGACATGCATATCATGTGTTAGATAACGTTTCCAATCGAGTAGAATAGCTGCATATATGATGTTAAATAGTGATATGCAGTGATGTTCTATTATCAGTTTTGAGCAGGTAGACTAGAATCATTTGAACCATACTGATAAGTCAAGTAGATGTATCACGTGTGCAAACTTTTCCAAATCTTGTTATAACTTTAGGCCCAACTGAGCGAATGTATACTGTGTTTAAAAAGTAACCTACAGGTTACATGGTAATTTTAGACAAAACCAACCATTCTGTCGCAGTCCAGTAACAGTTCTGTGGATATATAGTTTTTAAAGTATTAAAACAGAGAACCAGCTGAGTGCTTACTGCGCAACATGTTGATGTCATAACTGTGTATGTCACTGTTGATCATGATGTCACAATAGCTAAATGTATCAACCTTCACTGCCTTGCAATCTGATCTGTCTACTGTTTCCCACACTATATTTCTGACTCTATCACCATAACCCCACAGCCTACATACACTGTATGACAAGCTTTTGGTTTTCGAAAATTACAGGCACTTCTTGCAAATATACCATTAGCCACACTAAGCCACACTCACTTTAGCAGACATTGAGAATGTGGCATCATATGTCACAACAAGTTTTAAACTGGAAATTCTCAAACAATATTACAGTCTGCTCACTGTGCTGTGCTATTTCAAGATAAATAGTTGACGTTTGGCTAAATAGTTCAGGAGTTATTGGAAAATGTAACGGAAAATGCTGTTTGTGGCTTTTTTATTTTCTGGTCACAAGACTTACTGAGCAGATGCTGTCTGAAGAGACTGTGAATATTGCAGAAACACACGCAATGTATAAAAATATAATGTATTTGTTATCTACTTAGTAGCAAACATGTGACACAATATAGTCCAATATAGCATATAGAATACACATCAACATCTGGCATAGTTTTAAACAGAATTTTATCAAAATATCAAATAAATGCATTACAGTAATTGAATACATGAATTAGTTGCACTGTTCACATAGTATTGCACTGTTAGTATATGCACATAGCACATAGCATTATAAAGTATCACAAATGCAAAATACAATATAATACAAAACATGATTGTAGTTTTCCTTAAAACAAAGAATATTCTTAAGGCATGATTTCAGAAAGTCGAACAACTTAAACATGTTTCAGTTCCGTTTGAGATGTTTGATGTTCAACCGGTTCACAGTCAAAATCACTTTGTTTACGAAATGTAAACAAATGATGTCACTTTGTTAAATAAATTTTTATGAATTATTTAATTAATATTTTTTTGCTAAAACTTGCATAAAATCATTATATGCAAGTTATGCGTCATAACAACTGTTTGGATTGGACTGAGCAGTGTTTAACGTCTCCACCAACACAGTATATGTTATCTGGGAGACAATTTTACAGGTCAAAAGTTTTCCGAAATCACGATTGTTCGCGAACATAAACATGTTTAAGTTGTTTGACCTTCTGAAATCACGCCTGTAATTTGGGGTAACGACTAACTTGGCTGATATGCTTTTTGTTGCAAACTGAGTTGCAAGTTATCATTATTACAACACTTTCTATATAACTAAGCTGCCTTCATAAAAATACTGGTAATGCTGTCGTTGATTATGTAGATCTAATACACCTCTGCTGTAGTCTAAAAATGCAGAGTTTGTAAAGTAACATATTTAAAACAAGAAAGCCGTGCTGCTGCAAGGAAACCGCGCGATGCCGCAGCTATTCCGGTCGGTTTTCACTGCTATGTTGTTGCATTTCCTTTTCCAGTTCCTATGAGTACCATGTCGACTTTCGACCCTCCCCCCACACACACAGGTGTGTAGTATTTCTGGTTACGTACATGTTGTTCGAAATGCATCAAAATGGTCACAGTGCTGCTTCCGGTTTCGGAGAGAAAGCCAATGCCCTGAGTGCTGTGAAACGTAACGCTGAACTTAACACTGAGTTTAACGCTGCCCTTAACGCTGTGATAATGTACGTTACAACGTCCGGCTGTCATTGTGTTCATCAACCTGAAAACGCCTAACTACACATCTACTGTTCCAACAGCTGTTGGCTAAACAGCCATGAAGTATACTACAGCACATTAATTCTTTGCAATTGTTCATAACCAACGACCTTCGTAAACAAACGTCATCACTAAGTATAATAAATAAGTAAACCAGTGGATATTGTGACCACATCAAAGACACAATAATGACCTTCAAGGTCATCCAAGGTCGTTGATTTTACACAGTCGAAAGTGCATATATAACATATCCTGTTAGTCGTCAATAGTAGCAAAAGTAACCTTGGTCCTATCTTGCTGCGTTTCAGAGATATTACAGCTTTTATACGCTGAAATCCATTTTTTCGTACCCCACCCCTATTTCGGCCAAAATTTCAGGCTGTTACTCATGGAGTAGATCCGTGATTTGGGGGTCTGTTGAGAGCGAACACCTCAGGCTAACTGACCGTGAAATTATCTTTGAAGAATTCCAACCTATATCATAACAATCCATCAACGTCACAGACAGACAGACAGACGACATGCGATTGCAAGACCGCGCTTTGCACTGTAGTGCATCGCGCGGTAATGAATGACTTAGTCATCAGTTTAAAGGTATTAGGTATCTGCTGTAAGCACATGGCACACTGGGCTGGACAGGTCACACGTTCATCTTCTAGCAGTCTACTGAGTTGTCAGTCATCACCCGTACATCTCTCTCTCTCTCTGCTACCAGGTGGTATAGTTTGGTACCTATCACAGGGTAGTGATGTTTTGCAGCTGGTAATGAATGGCAGACCCTGTCAAATGTAATGCTAATGTAATCCACTAGCAGGTAAAGTTACAGAGCCATTTGTCAGCATTTACTAAGTGTGCTTCTACTAAGCGTACTAGTGACTAGTTATATGTTACACTATGTTTGTATACAGTAACATAACAAAACTTAAGTAAAGTATGTATACCCGGAACTGTATTTTTTCTCTCAGAGTACTAGTGCATAGAGCGCATTAGAGGCTTTGGCGATTATGCGCTATACAAATCTACGTATTACTTGTTTACTTACTTATACTGAAATGATGACTTTCAAGCTACGACAGACCTCTCAAGCAAATATGTAGTTTCAACGGAAACTAAGCTAAAACCAAAACTTTTGCATAGCTTGTTTTTTGAAGAAACTTTTGTGTTGCTAACCTTTTGCTAGATCCAACTAATACAACCGTGCTATCTCAATTAGTCCTATATAGGCCTACCGTGTTAATGCAGCAACAGATGATGTTTGTTCGTCTAAAAATTCATACTGAAAAGTTTTACGTTTGAATTCATCATACTTTTGTATCAGAGACGAATATAATTAATAAAAATTTTCCTAATTTTAATTGGAGATTATTGATTGCTGAGGCATTAAACTCCAAATGGCTAAATTGTGGCATTATGTGCAGGCCTGTATACTTTCCCCATGTACTGTAGCCTGTGCATAAATTGAATATCAAAAATTAGAAAATCCAAAATTTGAGGTTTTCCAATTATATCTTTTCAAGTGACTAATGCTGCTGTTTTTAAATGTCCGGCATTCAGTCTTGGAAGTTGTGTTTTTAGTCTAATACAGAATCTGCTACAGTGTGAAAGCGACATGGATTTAACAAAAATTGCTGACACACGGATGTAAAAAATTAACGCATGTCACAAATGTTTGCGGCCTTACCTTAAGGCACATTACCTTACAACCAGATTTGGTAATAATCAGCCAACAATTAACAGTGAAACATGCTCCATAAAGGTGAAACTAAGTGCAAGATGTTTATGCACTGAGCTAATGAAGGCACTACGGCATGACATCATTGAACTGTTATAATACAAGATACGCATATGACTTGGCACGTATGCAACAATCAGTACAAAACCATAAAACGTCTGGTTAACTAGTGACTACATAAACTACTGTAACAAATCAACAACATGTCGATTATTCATTAATACAATAAGCAGCACTGGTTTTGTCATATTGTGAAGTATGAACACTCTAGGCCTACGCTCATCCGAGCAGTTATATCTAGGGATGAATTTTCAGTCAGTGTCTTGGTGTCTCCGAACACGTCGTGTCGCTGTAGATCGCAGTACCGTCCTTGTGTCATTCACACTAGGACAGTCTTGCAACAGTCAACATGAGAACAGACTTTGTAAAATTCAATGCAGGAAACTATAAACATTTTAACAAGTCACAGATGTTGAATTATTTGGCATGATATACTACACATACAAATATCGGACAAATACTCATCTCAGTCAGCAAATCCACGTCAACACTCGTTGCAGTGCAGAGGACTTACACGGACAGCAAGTTCGTACTGTATGAAATATAATGACATCTGTTAAGTTTGTATAACCTAAAAGTCGATGAATCAAGACATTTAACTATGATTGCCTTGCTATCAATGTTAGCACACTGTTGGTTTAGCAACAATCATGAAACAATGAACACACTTCAGTTATTTTCCTCAGGACACACCGATCATCGACACACCAACACAGTAATTGAACGAAGCTGTATGACACAAGACTAGAGCAGGCCAGATGCAGAACATGCATATAACCATGACAAACATCGCTGTTCGATTTTTATTTGAAATTAAGTGATGGAAAAAACAGCATTGTATGTGTTATGAATCAGATGAGAAGTGATGAAGGCATGAAACAACTCTTCTGCAACTAATGCAACACAATCAAGGTCAGCTAACAACTAGACATAAATCTGCACCTACAAAGATATTCACGAAACCAGCAAATCACACTACGTATCTGAATTTTAATGCAATAAGTTTACACAAAGGAATGTACAACTGAAATGGTAATGTTTAGTTAATGGAATGAAATGAAATTTGACAAGTAAACACTTGAATATCAACGCACAAGTTGTGATTCAACGGCGTTTGTGGCTTGGACATACTACTACATATGTTCATGTGACACACATTCAGTACGTAATATACACAAAATGCTGCATTCCAGTTGCTGCACACATGTCATGTTGGTGACAGCAGCATGTTGAGTTCATCGGACTCAATGCTGCCACAATCTGATGTAGTTGAGGCTGATCGACGTTGTGTATGTCGAGTGGCGGCTGTGGAGGTCGTGTTGACAGTCGTCGGCAGTAGATATCCGGCGTCAGACGACGACTGCGAGTGACGGCGTGGTGAAGACAGGTGCGTGGAGTCACTGGGCTGGCGCAGTGGAGACCCCACAGGACACTGGTAGCGTCGAGGTGACGTGTCCGGGTCAACGGACGACGGCCGTGACATGAACACGCCGCTTTCCATCGACTGTTGACGAACAACGTACTGCACTGACACCTCACCAGACTGACTACAGGCACAGTGGGCGTCAGCTGTGTTGGCAGGACAGTCATAGTCATAGTCGTTTCTGAGTTGAATGTAATGCTGAAACACAATCAAAGTGGACACAAACCGACGATTAGCATTTTACATTTTGCCACGTGTAAGATTTTGTCAATATAAAATAATTGTTACAAATGACAGTTGAGCATGGTTTGAAGCGAACGGATTTCTTTCAGTTTCTATTGCAAGTGTTGAATTGCAAGTAAGTGTAAGAAATGACAAAGAGAGTGTCACAGATGCCTTAATATCCACTTTTGTCATTTTTATTCACCAAGACAGTTCAGTCTCTTAAGCAAACCTGTTTGACACTGCTGTGTAGGATGTCATCGAAGAAGACTTTGAGATCTGAAAAGTCTGGTCGTTCCTCGGGATGAAAATGCCAACACTGCTGCATCTTCTCGTACCTGCATACAATTCAGTCATCGTAGGTGTGATAAACAAAACTTGTTCATATTGCATCATCATTTGTTATAATGTTGTAAGGTTGGATCGTTACACTGCACTGATAAAATTCCAGTCAAACGGTCAAGTCAAATGTCTAATCTACCAGTTTATACAGTAAGAATAGGCCTACACAACGATTTCACCATGACCTAAAATACAGAATGCTAGATTGTCTCTTATTCAGTCGAGTAAAATCATCACAAATTCAGCAATCCAACGTTAATAAAAATGCAACATGAGCTACGATTTACTCTTTACTGTCGGCTAATAAAGCACCAAGTTACCTACCATTGGTCGTAGAAATTACAACAGTAAATTATTTAAAAAAACTGAATAAGTAATTATTCAATTAAAAACCTGCAAAGCATCACCTCTTATCGTTGTTCATACATACTGTCGTACAAAAGAAAAAGACGAGCATAAATTGTAACTAAGGATCGAAGACAGAAGATGAAGAGCATACATGACGTCTGTAGCAACAGCTGGTTTGTCAAGACGATATCCTCTCTTTAGCTTCTCAACGAAATGTTCATCGATGTTATCAGCCGAATAAGGATTGCCACCTGTATATGCACGATCGACACTTCACCATAACATACCGTGTCCGCAAAAAAAAACTCATTCAGTCACTCACTGACCTGCAAACAGGGGCGTCTACACTACAGTCTACGCCATAAAAACGATGGAGCAAATGCACCATGGAAAAAGTAAGGGGGGAAGGTTTTTATAGCCTTTTTCCGGGAATTTAGGGGAAGAGAAGATCAGTTTATTGTGGCAGTAATTTCCTCTGCAAATTAGTCACTTTTCATACTGGAATTCACCAACATAGAGATGTTTAATTTGCAGAGAGAATTAACGCACCTCCCCGTCCCTCTAAGTTTCTGGTACACTAGTAGTCGCCACTATTCGTCTCCAGAGACTCAGCAGAGTCAAATAGGCCTTTTAAAATAGGCCTATTTTCAAACTGTCTGCACCCAAAACAATGCGTAAGTCTGTTGAGTGGTCATATTTTGCCCAGAAATGCATGAAATTTCACATGCACCATCTAGATTTGAAAAATTTTCCCCGGGGGAGAAACCCTGGACCCCTACTTACATGGGCGGGGATGGAAAAGGAGGGCAGGGGAGAGTTAAAGGGTTCCTACTGCTAAAAAGGGGAGGGAAGAAAGGACAAGAGAGGGGAAGAAGGAGGGGAAAGTAGGGGAGGGG
>Ga0056129_1000608_pt1 | contig 10014 bp, 7 predicted proteins | sample WorMetLIZISLAND1_FD_71118 | JGI IMG/M metagenome (GOLD analysis project Ga0056129, IMG submission 71118) | Marine gutless worms symbiont microbial communities from Max Planck institute for Marine Microbiology, Germany - Olavius loisae LIZARD... ...
GGATAGGTGTAACATGAAGTATGATTACGACTTTTTTGCGCAGAAAGTTGGCTAGTCGATATGAGAATCCACCTTGAGTGCCACCTTGGCACCTTGGGCAAAATCAATTACTCAAGATGGCATCCAAGATGGCTGCCGAAATATACTTTCCATTATGTGTAAGAAAATTTCAGCTTCTAATAACCCTAGAGATATTATATTTAGATCCGAACATATGTTATTGGGGTTGGAGAGTCCATTGATTATGTCAAACGAAGATGAAGATGTCGAGTTTGAGCGTGTGAAGTTTGTGGTGTTGAGTCTGTTGATATCAAACACCTCGTGATGACGATCTGGTACGGCAAGAGCCTGTTGTCTGAGAACTCGGACCTGTTCAACCTGGTGTTGGTCCGCTGGGACAAGTACGAGCAGTGGTCGCCGTGGAACACCATCCTGCTGACGAGAGACGAGGCTGAGGCTCATGTCAGGCTTGAGAACCTCAACCAGGTCTGACTCTAGACTCCAGCAAAACCATGTAAACTTGTAGTTTTCTTTACACATCACCTCTGCTGCCGTGAAGTCAGTCATGGTTTATACTCGACAGCGTGTTGAGTATAAACTATGTACACTGGTGTTCAACAGTCTGCAAGGCGTCTATCTGTTGACCATGTGTCAACCAGTCTCTGACAATCTCAGACGTCGCCATCTACACGCGGCGACCTGGCTGTTCCTGCCACAAGCACAGCGCACTACGGTCTCCGCAGCAATCATCTAGGCTAGGCTAGGCCCTGGAACACTCTGCCAGTGTCGCTGTGCCAACATTCACTAGGCCTACCATATTCGTCTTTCTGTCTCCAACTGAAGACTTTCCTTTTCAGCAGAGCATACTCCTTACCAGCACTGTCATCACTGTTAGAACATAGCATTACCTACCTACATACATACACGCATAGTTGTCTGCTTTGATAGTTTTCGCTTTTTGCTTTGTCGGTGATTTAATAGTTTTCTGCTTCCTATTCGTCCACTAAGCTTGTAGCCTGTGTAATAAGACAAGAAGCTGAACTGTGGCTGATGAGTGAGGACCGAACTGCATATTTTATCAAATCTTGAGTTGAGAGGCCTCCTGCTGCTTTGCTCTTCTGATTTTATTTCAGCCTCTTGAAGGGAGAGGAGAGAAGGGAGCTAAGTGGAGGGTGTTCACGATTTAAGTGACGCTAGATTGCACACAGTTGTGTCTCCGATTTTCAAAATACGTCATCAGATCATCGCGAGTGTGTGGAACCTTGTATATAAGCTTACCTCTCTACGTCTCACCGTCCGCGTGGCATCAGGCCACAAGAAGCTGTTCTTCAACATGTCTCGGAGTAGCATTGTATAGCATAGCATATTGGGACTGGGAGTCCCCGACGTTCGTCCGCGTTGACTCCGTTCGTCCGACGTACACCGTACACGGACCACCTACGGCGACCGGTGTTTTGCCGTTGCTGGCCCACTAGTGTGGAACTTTTTGCCAACCGAACTAAGACAATTTGACAGTCTAGGACAGTGGCGATTAAAGACCCATTTGTTTGGGTTATGGGACCACAGCGCCAGTGACTTCTTGTAATTAGCGCTATAGAAATGTTCTTACTCACTCACTGAGAGGCCATGTGTTCTGTGTAGGACTACGAACCGTCGTTTCTTCACGAGGTCAGAAGCCGACACGCGCGATCTCGTGTGTTCTTCCGTGATCTGCCGGGCATCCTTCAGCGCATGCCGCTCACCTGCGACCCTGACCCGGCCGCACTCGACGCCCTGCTGACCGTTCACAAGTCGGTGAGGAAGTCGCGGCTCAGACCTCCGCCGTGTACTGCCACACCATGGCCCGTCAAGGTCCGCCACCATCTACGTCGACCAACTAACCTCTGACCGTGACGTCGCCTCCACCCGGACTTAGCAGTAGCCCTGAGTTTAGGAAATATACTTGACTCTCATTGCGCTACTGATATTACGATTAACGGACTGTTATTGAAGAACCAGAACACATTGTGGTTATTTGTAGGCTGTCTCATCTCGTACATGTTGTGGCTCGGGTTGGTGTATATACAGTGCAGGAAATATTTAACTGTCACTGGATCACGGCATTACTTAACGTCGTACAGAAGACTACATTCCGCCAGCGACTGAAAACTCACCTTTTATCAAAAGTCATTTCCCGGCTATCTCCTGGACATTAACTAACTTTCCTGGACACTAACTGTACATTCTTTACAGTTGTCTTAGCAGTGGTTTTTACTACTTAAGCCACTCTAAAAAAATATTGATTGATTGATTGACTACAGGGGGCTTCGATTTGTGAATTATTGTTACCAAAATATTTGGGAAGTATCTACACCGAATTTTTGTTTATTGATAAGTTTTACAATTCGTCCTTGCAGTTATTTGAAGGTTAATTGTTGCCATTTTTACAACGCGCCCAGCCCTACAAAACGGTACTAGTATCACTCGGGATGTCTTCGTCTGTGCATTTTAAGGTCGGTCATTTTTCTGACCGAACATCACTAAATATTTAATCACTTATTCTACCCAGTCGCTATTTTTGCTTAAAGAACAGAGACTTTCGATGCTCAGATGGATTTTTGCATTCAGACACTTGTCAGACAACTCTTCTATAGAGAATATATTTTATTAGCCTACCAAATTTAAACATAGGCCCCTACATGTAAAACATTTAAGTACAATATTGTTATTTTTTAACTCTCGGTATCAATGATCCAGAGGTAGGCAAAAAATTAAGCTAGAGAAAATGTAAAACTCTAGTCTCTAGACCGTCATCCTCCGAGCGGCTGTCTGCAGAAAAACTTTCCCGCAGCAAGACAGAGCTATTATTATCGTTTATTACGCCATAAGGCAGCCATAGAATACAATATGGAGGTGTTGGGGGAGGTGGCTACAGTGCAGATGGGCAGTCAGCGCCGGTCACCCGTGAAGACAAGGCGACGTTTCCAGCTGGTTGTCTGGCGCTACTGTCACGGCCCTCGGTATACCGAGGGCCGTGCTACTGTGAGCCCGACGTGCCAGCGATTATCAGTAGCAGATTGACTCGGGTCGGTCGCTGTCACCGTTCCCTGCTGCCTCCGGGTTCAATCTAGCAGCTGTAGGCTAAAGGTCATTCTTCGTCGACCAATGCTGACAGGTGACGCCGTGACGGCGTCGTATGGATGAAGTAGTTCGTCATAATTAGCTGTCAACATGTCCCACGTGTCGAATGTCATCGTGCCGAAACGTGCGAGAATGCATTGCTGTAAGACTGCAAGTCGCGACGGCTGGTGAGGTCGACTCATTCATCAACGCTTGGTAGTGATAAAGTTTGCTGCACTAAAAGTAACAGAATTCTTCGGACTGCGTGGACGTGGGACGTGGAAGTAACCTGTCATCTCGCCGCCGGCGTAAGCAGAAGCATCTGATAGAACTTAAGAACGCTCGTACTTGTCTAGTAGCCTAATGAGAGACAGCTGACATTATGTTCTGTGACTTACTGTCTAGGCTGCTTTACGCCGTCGTCGATGAGTCTAGCCACATGTAGACTGAACAGAGATCAGGTTGTGTATAGGTATAGTCGGGTTGACTTGTTGCGAGTTTTTAGCCGGTTCCGAACTTCCGGGACAGCTGAAGTGAACGCGCAACAATGCGCAAACTGTAACATGTGGACAGGTGTATCGACCACTGACGACAAACAGCAAAGCACAGCACGAGAACGGGTGCGGAAGAACATTGCAGAAGTCATTAAAAACCCAATTCTCGTTGGAGTTGGCGGCCCCTGACGAGACTAGTTCGAAGTTGTTGAGGCCGAATAATTTGAGTAAATAGCAACGCGACAGTCTCAATCTGTGTAATTGGTGAAAGGTGAATCGAAGCTGGTGCCCTGAGTGGGTGCAGCGCTGAGATGATCTCAGCGCTGCACCCACTCAGGGCACCAGCTTCGATTCACATGTAGCCTAAGCGTGCCACTGCCGGCGAGCAGAGAGTTCTCGAGTTGACCAGTCGTGACCGACTCACGCCACTGAACATCGCGTGCCGATACCGAATCGTCTGCCTAATGGACACAGCAACTCCGCCGCTGGCGCTCGATCGAAGTGTCGGCACCGACGGACAGGTCGCCGGCCAGTTGGCTTCGCTCCGTCGTCTCTGCCGTCCGTCAGGTGCTTTGCGTGAAGGAGTAGCTCCCTGGCAAATCGCGGGGGACCCCTGCTAGCTGGTACTGACGCAAAAGTAATTAATTCGTAATGGCACGATACGATAGCGAATATCAATCAACGTGAGGTGAAAAGCTGTTTCGTCATTGTGTTTTACGATCGGTATTTTACAGTGGGAATGCGGTATACTCGACTCCGAAAACGATGAGTGTTCGCACTGCGATTAGATCACCCTCGAAAATTATGCGCGTTCGCTCGCGTGACGTGTATCGACGATTCGGGCGGGCGTGACGAAATTGATGCCACGTCGTTCTGGCGCGCGTCCATACGTGTGTAGGTAGTACTGCACGGAGGCGTCGAGATTGATTGGATGACGTGCACGGTGCAACAGCAACAGCAGCAGCAGCCGACGGCGCCGAATTACTGCCACATCCAATCTTGTTCGATTAAATATGCATTGTTGTTTCATCTGCCGGCAGTTGCGGTCAATAGCGATTTCGTCACATCGACTTTCCTAGCTGCCGCCGCCGCGCACACCTTTGTACCTCCAGACTTGTGATGATTCTATGCAAAAGTGGTGCGGTGCACTGCAGTAACGAATATGATTCAGTTAGGAACGGTGACTCCCTGCGGATAGCTGTTCTGGGTTCTTTTGATGTTTCGAAACAGCAAGCAAGTCGTCTGTCGTCACACGTCGCAGAACAGTGATGTATTATACATTAAGTGAAAGTTCGGATAGCGGACAAATTAGATTAATTTCTAGCATATCACGTCACGAAATTAGTCAACTGCAGTCGAGATCGCTAAAGTATGTAAAGGAAAATCTGTATCGTTAGAAATACGCTGCAGGACAAATACTGAAAATTCTGTAAAAAATAAAAACAGGAATGCAATTTAGACTTTAGAGATATGTTATGACATCGAACTGTTGCAAAAAAAACAACTATACTAGAGAGTATTATTTGTGTTTATCATATTGTGGCGTTACATTTTAGGCCTATCTGAACGTTATCGTTAAGAAATCAGTTGTAGGCCTACAGCTTGACCGCCTGCCTCAACTAATAGCTGTTCTAGTATGACGAAGGCACGCCTATCGTGTAACGTTACTAATATTGGTTCGCGAGCACTGAGCTATAAGCGACCCACGTGTCTAGTCTGTCGGTTTGTCATTCTGTCGTTCTATCTGTCTGTCCGCAGTTTAAAAAAATGCTTCTTCTCCTGCAGTTCTTGTCGGAATAAATTGATATTTTAACACAATGTTCTCCTTTGTGGAGTATCTAAGTGACCCTCGCGGATAATGGATCCAGACCCCGTGACGTCAGTAATGATGTCATGAAATTTAGCATATCAGAAATTTCAGATGACGATATATCTGGAACGGAACGGGTCGGTCCGATCGACTTCGTGTTTGATTCTAGGTGCCTATTGTCAGTAGCCAGCGAACCACATCGCCTACCGGCTTGTAACAATGTGTTTTACTACAGTAAATTGTGTTCATGTCGTTAGAGCCAAGCAGGTTCGTGTAAGCTATATGTAATATCACCAGTGTAGCTAGTACTTCTGCTTGCCTCGTCGTCAACAAATATAAGGTCAGGTCACGCTGCTGCAACAGTTTGTTTTTGCAAAATAAAATCGACAAAGTCGACGACGTTTTGTCGTTCATCGATTGGCGTCTGGCATCACCCGTTACGTGTGACGGTGTGGGGGCTAGCAACGTCTCGTAGTGTGACGTTACGAGCAAGCATTGACGTTGGAGACGCGGTGGTGCACAAAAGTCGAGTATTCTGTATTCTGTCATAGTATTCTGCTCATTTAAAAAACGCATTTATTCTAGCTTTATTGTTTTTAGAACGCGCGCAACCTGGAACTATGATGGCGCAAATAACTAGACGCAGGTGGATTTCAGCATCACAGGCTTGAGTCACTTGACAAGTCAATCATTGGGCGACTTTAACTTTTGACTTAGCCTTTCGCTGAGCGAAACCTTAAGATGAACGCTAAAGTCCATCACACTGTTGTATCAAACCTAGAGAACCCACACATCACACAACTGAGCGGCGCGCAGGTCATGCTAACTGTCGTATGCCAAGCCAAGGAGCCCTAAATGTTGCGTATATACTCAGTGGCCCATGCAGTTGTTTTGTTTACCCTCACCGGCTGCTGAAGTTGCAGAGCCGAGCGAAATGTGCAAGACAGATGCGCAGCATGGCACCGACTAGATTTGTTCGTCCTCCTTTCTCGCCGGTTGCTAACATCTGGCGTCTATTACGTCCGTCAGGATGCGTTCTGCGTTCTGTTCCCATCAACGTCCAACGTTTTTGTGTTGCCGCCAAGCGCCTTTTTGAATCGTTCTGCTTGTCCGCGGCCCGCTGTTATTAATCGCCGGTTTGCCGGCGGCGTTCACGCTGGCGCGGGAGAGGAAAATGTCAGCTGATAATCTGTCGATGCCAAAATGCCATCATATACTCATATAGCACCCCTCTGTTTTCACGATGTTATCGGTTAACTTGGACGTAGTTCCTCCAGAAAAAAACGTGGATGATTTACTTTACTGTGCCAGATAGTAACCATTTGGGTTTACTTTACCGCAATATTGGCCTACGCATATGACAATCTCTGACCGGTGATGATAATCTTTATTCACCATAGAAGTGGTAGCGGTAACACAAACGGAAGGAAAACAAACAAACGGAGCATAATTAAGAAAGCAACTATTTACGATATTATAACAAATTTGACAAAAAAATTGTCTGTACGTGTCGGTATTATCTCACTTGATAGTTTAAAATCAAAGTAAATCCGACATTCTTCCCACTCTTCCGAATATGGCATTTAGTGAGCGACGATATGAGCGTTTGGCGTGGGCCAGTGAAATTTTAAGTTTACTCGACACGATGTAACCAAATACTGATGATATACAGCAAATTCACAAATTACTTAAAATTAAAAGTATGTGGGTACATTTACCATTGTTTAAGTGTCTGACTAGCCTTAGGGCTGCCTTCAAATAATTTTTATCCGCCAGCCAATAAACTGGAAGTGTATAGGCCTACTATAAAGTTGATGCTTGCCTGTTATATTTACGATTTCTCTAAAACTCGACGGATTTCCCCTTGCGGCCGAGCGCTTTCAGGTTAAGGCCGCAAAAAATAGCAAGAATTTGAAAGCGCCACGACTGTATAGGCCTAGCCGAATTCTGCAACGGCTATGCAGTAACGCTTGCATATAAAAATCTTTACAAGACACACTTATGCATCATGGTGTAGACTAGAGGGTATTCTTTTTCTAAACTTGTTTAACCCGTACTTAAGGTTATTTATGCTCATGGCTTTTTGGTTAATTAATTTTTTATTTTTAATAGCTGTTGTTAGTTTTCAGTTTCTCTTGTGCACACGTTAACTTGGCATATAAAACGTTGTTTCATGTGAACCAGTTGTCCACTACCTGCAGTGTTTCCTACACAGGTAAGCCTATTTCTCACGTAAACCAAATGGCTGAATCTGAATGACTACAAACTGGGTAACTCGTTTTTTGCCGGATCTGGGTGGCTCCAAGGCCACAGCGTTGCGTCGTCGATTTCCACATGTTGCGCTGTACACAGTGTTTAGTGTTAGTAGCACCATGATGCGATTGCCGGTGGAATATCAGGCGGACCGAATGTTAGGCCTAATCTATCGTAGGCAACGCCCAGCATGGCGCGGCGCTGGCATTATCAGCCTGGGGTCCGACTCGCTCTGCTTGGCGTGGCATCAGACTGATCGAGCTACGGACGCTGGCAACGTACGTTGTCGGTCTGTCATCGCACAGTTGCTGCAGTCGAGCTCTTAGCAGCGTTCGACCGATATAAAGACGCTGAATAGGCTTACAAGTGGACAGCTACTTAGCAGAGTGTCCCAACAGCGATAGGTTTGATGTCTACTGCCCTAGCTGGTCAAGTTACAACGCGCGACCAACAGACAGATGCACGTGTCTGTCGCTGATTGATTCCATCACAGCTGGTGATAAACTGATAATGTCTTGTTACATTCTACCGGCAGCTTCGACTTTTGTCAACGTCGCTGCTCTTTACCAGCCTGTTGTCTTCGGTAAGTAGAGTTCTTCTGATTTCTCAATCTGCTGTTATCTTGTTGTTATGTATTGTTATAGGATCTATGTAGGCATAGACAATCATTCTTTATGTAGATTTCATGATATTTAATTACAACAGTCCAGTGACACTGAAACGGCATTACTGTGTGCAGCAAAAAGTAAGTCCTAAAATTATTTAGTTTCTAAATAATTTATTATACTCGTTTACTTGTCATTTATATCTACGTGTAACTACCAAGCTGCGATTGATTGCCTTTGACGATGCCGTAGTGACGACATTGCTGGTTCCACTAGCTGAAAATTGTTTGCGCCGGAACCAAAAAAGCGTCACTCGACAAACGACTATTTGTCACACTTTTGCGGTCACGTGCGGTGCGTCCTTGAGCAAAAGTCACAATCGACAGCCTATAGGAAATTGTAGGTGATGAATCGAAATTCGAATGATACCAAACTGAATGGGTGCTGTGAGGCATTTGTTAGCGTTTACACGTGATTCCAGTCATTTTTGTAGCCTATATATTTTTGATCGGATCCTGCGGCAGGCTGTCCCAGATCACCAGCAGTAGGTCTACTTCCTCGATTTCGCTCACTGAGAGACAATGACTTCAGTTTTTCAGTCCTTTCATCTTCTCGTTTTACAACATTTTACGTCGTTATGACGTCATCAGCATTAATCTGGTATGGCCATTGGCCAACTGCTACTTTTTGAAATATGAGAGATTTTCTTACAATGCAAACATTTTTGAGCGATCGAACGTCTCTATTGAGGTGACCACCACAAGAAGTCAGTGACCATTTCTGGATATTTTTATTAAATTATTTCTGCTTGGCCATTAAACGCTGATATGAGTTTCAAATGAGCAGTTAAGATTCTGTGTTGAAATTCTAGATGAGTGCCGACAAAACAGCAATTTTCATTACTGTCTGTGCATTTTGTTCGCAGTCTCACGCTGTTGCAGCAGGTTGTAGTGTTCTACTGTTCTTGCAGCTGATATTAGTGCAGAACTTTGATGCAACGTGCGTGAAAACCAAACAGCAAGAAGTAGTCATCTGATGCGTTGTGCATTACAAGATTCGTCTAACATTGCACAACTGGGTTACTGGTTACTAGCCCGAAGGGTCACTGCTAGTCCAAAGTATACAAGGCAAGTAGGCTATGCCATAATTATACTATCGTAGTCGTGCTGGTAGCATTGCTATACTGTAGTTTCTACAATATAGGCCTATTATAGTATTACTACAGTTTTCTGCGCAGTGACCCTTCGCTTCGGGCTATAGTGACCCGTCCCCGCGGCGACATTGCATGTAGGAGCAAGTTCTGGTCAGAGTTGTATAGTTGGTTGCCGATGTTTAGAAGTATTTTCGTCGCTGACAATGATCAATGACTGTCCTGTTGGTATTTCGTCATCTTTGAACTCAGTCTGTCGTTGCTTTGCGTCTTGATCAACTAGCGGGCGAAGCACTGTTAATCGTTGAGAGGTTGATAAATGGCTGCACGGCCGCGAGCGATCAAGAAAGCGTTCATTCACGTTCACTACACACCGATGCTGTATGCTGTAGGCCTAGGCCTATACGTTCATCGCTGAGCTGTTTAGCAGTTTGGCTACATAACTGGGACCAGGGGTGTAGCCAGAATAATATGGTACAGGCTAAGACCACAGGAGATGAGGTGCTAGAAAATAGCTTGTTCGCAACCCACCCTTGTTTGACGTCCCCGCTCGAGGGAAACCGGTTAGAATTTCTGGATGAAACTTATCCCGCAAAACTAGGG
>Ga0056129_1000609_pt1 | contig 10011 bp, 9 predicted proteins | sample WorMetLIZISLAND1_FD_71118 | JGI IMG/M metagenome (GOLD analysis project Ga0056129, IMG submission 71118) | Marine gutless worms symbiont microbial communities from Max Planck institute for Marine Microbiology, Germany - Olavius loisae LIZARD... ...
GAGTAGTGCGTTGCATGAAAGCACTTAAAAGCAGCCGTGAGGGAAAGTCAGTTGTGGAACGGTTTTATAGGCTTAACCACGTGTGTTGTAAGCGTGGACTAGTGATGATTGTGATTGAATGAGCGACAGAGTGTGATAAGACGGGTGATTGGCAGCAGCAATGAGTGGCCCGCATTGCATCATGGCGAACTGGTGAAGTCTTGCGTCAGCTCCGTCCGCTGCAGTGGTCGCCGTCACCCCACAGCGCGTCCGTCTAGGCCGCAACGTGCAAATTGTGTGTTTCTCGCAGCACTGCTTGTTGCTTAGAATCGGTTCATTGCACTGCTCAGTTCGCTACAGTGCGTGCAGTTGTTTAGGATCTATTGTGCAGCTTGAAACAGACTCATAGTAGGCCTACAGTGCTGTGACTGACGCGTCGTAATTTTGTCTGTTGATCTCTTGAGAAACACTGTCGTTTGTTAGTACTGTCCTTAACTGGGTCAGCCGGACCAATGTTCTGCTCAGCTAGGCGTTGCGCACTAAACAGCTGAGCGGCGTCCGTATGGGACTTGCAAGGTGTAGTGAGATTGTGGATGCTACTGGCGAGGTGGACTGGAGCCAAGGAACTTTCCACTGCGCTTTTGGACGGATAAATACTAGGCAGATTGGTTGCAGCGAGTGCGACTGGCCGACAATATCATGTGTCTGCGTTGTGCAGCAGAGAAGCAATACTGGACTAATAGCCAGTGGCTACGTCGTTGTGTGAGTTACTGCGCGTTATCTGGGTGTTGAGGCTGCGGACGAAACATTTTGTTTAGGTGTAGGATGATGAGGGATCATGTAAAAAGGATTGTAACATTTTCTGTCTGTAGAACTCTTTGTTTGTTTGTTATGATAATAACTGACATTCTGTGGATCATTGTCTATGCATACAATGAAGGCCATGAAACTTAGATAAAAATTCCTAAAACTGGTAGACATGTATAACTTTTAAAGATCACTGATAAGCTATACTATACAGTAACAAGCTTCATGCTCATAACTACGGTTAAGTGCATTCTGCTAGTTATAAAATGGCTCACACGCCTGCTATTGTCAGTAGAAGTGTCAGACACTCTCTGTCTCTCTGTTGGCAAGTTTGATGCTAAATATCTCGGAAACTGAGCCATTTCAGGGTTTGTGTCCAAGTTGGACCTATAGGAAAGGGCCTGTGGCACGTCGATTGGTGACGTCATCGATGATGTCACTCGACTATATGACGTCAGACTCGTGACGTCACAATCTTCCAAGTCGTCGCATTCGGAAACTAGGACCCAGATCAACTATCCATGTATAGTGTGTACCCTTTAAGCACACACTATCGATCCAATCGTATGGTGCGACTGCACTCTGACGACGATTTGAAACTTTTCATAACGACAACATTGCCACCTCCTGCATTGCAGCGTGCAGCGTAAAATAGGCTAGCCCGCATCGGTGGAGAGAAATTAGTAGGGTTAGACAGGATATCATTCGGTGCCATCATACACACCAACCATCACGTCGACTGACAATGAGTCGCTTAAAGCTTGGCAGCGTGCGGGCCAATTCACCTGCCGGCTTGTTGAAGCTAGAACAAGTTGTCTTTACATTTTTCAGGTGATAATCTGCACTATTCTGGGCATTTGTTAAGAAAAGTCTGTATTTTGTGGAGCATTAATATTGTGTATCTGCTAAATAAATATTTAGCTGTAAAAGAATTGTGTAAATTGACTAGTTGGACCTGTTTGTTTTGTTGCAGATTGGTGCTGTGTCAAGCAGTAAAGAGGTCTGCTATCAAGTTTATTGCATATTTCTTACTTAGCATCTTGCGTTTTGTTGTTTGCAAAACTTTTAATGCATCAAGCAGGTATCTTTCTTTAAACACAGTTATTCAATTGATCTTTGTTTAATAATTAGCAGGTCTGATACAAGCGAGGAAATTTTGCAGTCCACTGAGAAAGCCAAGTCAATAGATCTAAATTTTATGCCATTGTGGTGTGGTGTCCGTCAGTACTGGTCTGGCTGTACATTTTGTGTGTACTGTGTCCCTATGCATTAGTAGTAGCATGGCATTAATATGCAGTCAAAATACAATGAATAATGATGGCTAGTAGTGCAGTGATGGTGATAAGGCTAATGAACCTCCTGTAATGAAACGGGATGATTTACTTGAGTACAGGATTTCTTAGGTTATACGCTCTTCGTTTTGCTGCCAGTGATGTTTTGGTGTCAGTACAGAACTCAAGCCTTGGTCTACCACATCCTCGACTAGTGAACCACGGTGTTCAGGATACATTCCAATCACCAGTATGAGTCCCGGTGCATTGACACTGATATGATCCCTGTTCTCCAGGTTACAGATGGACACACATATAAGCAGCCTATAAGTGGCAGAGTCACAGCACATTGGAAGATGCGGCCTGTTATGTGTGTGCATTGTTAGACTGTCGATCTTCTGATGGACATTTTCCTGCAGAATAACTGTCTGGAGCACATGTTTCAAGTGATGAGCTTTCATCCGAAGTATCTTGAATGCTTCATTCGGATACACCAGTATCTGATGTATGGTGATGGACCACTGCCTTTCAGCTACCGCCATTACATTGCTATTATGGTAAGCTAATGTTTGCAAAAAGCATGTTTTTCTTTATTGACGTATGGGCCCCTGTGTTAATGACCCTCACTCCCAATGAGGATCAGCACATCTGTTTGTATCTGTCTGTCTTTGTTTTGTTTGTGTAGTTAATTGACAGAAATCCCTAAATTGGCATGAAGGTTGACTTATGGTCATTGCAACTAATGGATTAGTGTAATAACCTCAAGCTGTCCATGATGTGTACGTGTGTACTGTAGGCCATGAGTCGTATCTGGTATTTTGTAGGCCTTTTAAGTATAATGGTATATTATTAGTTAGTAAGTTAGTGTATTCATTATTAAAGTAACGTAAATTGTTCTTCAACTAGTGTAGTCTGTTCTGTTGCGGCCATTTTCTGTGTGCAGAAATATTTTTCTAAATCTCGGTTTTGGACTCTGGCTTAAGAGAGTTTTTTAGTATTTAAGAAGCTACAGCTATTTGACAGTTCAGTACTGTGAATAGCGAGATCATTATTCATCTGTAGTGTTGTTGGTAGATAGACAGTTAGGCATATATTGATGCTGGCTGTGGACATCAGGCGGCTGCACGTCATGACTGTTCATATCTCGTGAACATTCACTCAACTGAGTTCCTGCTGCAGCAAGGTGACGAGCAGTGGCTGAAAGGTGTGCAGTATGCACCAGCGAAGCTTCAGCGACTCAGCGAGGTGAACCGGATTCTTGCACATCGACCATGGCTTATCACCACCGATCACATTCAGGTGACAGTACCGTTGTTAGTTTGATTTCAGTTGTTTTGTGGATCTTCTTTTTTGATTCCTGTGTCTCTCTCACAACACTGGTGCAAAGGCCACAAGGCAATGAGTTCACTTATGGTTCACACTGCTAGCGACTCAATATTTAGCCAGAGTACAGCATTCATTGTTGAACTGTGTTCTGTTCAGTTCTTATTATTAAATGAATATGTTATGTTATGTTATGCTACATGCCTTCGACCTGTATGTGGCGGCCACATACAGGTCGAAGGCACGTATCCCATAAAGCCATGCTGTACTCTGGCTAAAAATTGAGTCGCTAGCAGTGTGAGCCATAAGTGAACTCATTGCCTTGACACACATGATAAGCAGTTGCAGTGTTACGCCACACCCATTAACGAAGCCTGCTGTCCTACAACACACGAGGCCAACAAGCCTTTACGTGAGACAGTGTGTGTGTATGGCTAATGGAGAGACCTATATTGTGTTGATTGACAGGTATTGTACGTGCGTTGTTCTGCCTGTCTTAATGACAGTGTTTCTTTGAGTGTTCTACTCTATGCTGGATTGTGCAGAGTAGCCAAGCCCAGCATAAGTCCACAAACACCACTGACTTTCTTCTGCTAACTGAGATAGTGAGATAATATGGGCAAACCAGCTAGCTACTTTGCCTACCAGCATATAACGAGGACTTTTATCAGAAATCTGAGCAGAGACTACTGCTGAGTGCCAGTGAGTGTGGCAGTAACCACTAGTCACCGACTGACAGTGACACTGGTGAACACTCTTTGTCAGTCTGAGAAGTTTATCTCAAAGTATCTTCTTGTTGTTGTCATGGCGATGCCGGGGCACGCTGTCACAGCCATATGTGTGTCCTCCAACGTTGTCTGTCAGTGGCTAGGTGTGTAGCCTCCACGATGCTCCAGCCACGATGATAGCAGTCATCAGTAACATTATCCAGCCAGCACTTCCTGGGTCTTCCTTTGACTCTCTTCCCTTCCACTCTACCATATAACGCAATGTTTGGCAGACGGTGTTGGTCCAATCTCAAAGCATATTCACATGAAATCCGTACCCAAATTATCCAGGTACTCACACACTCACACCTTGGTAAATAGCCGTGCACCTGGGATGGTGTCGCTGAGTATGCTGACAGGAGTGATGCATGTGCTGCAGAGGCTGGTACAAGGCAGTGATGACTGTCAGGACAACTGGTCGATGTCGGAGCTGATGCATGCCGTTGTTTTGCTGGCACACTTCCACTCGTTAGCCAGCTTCGTCTACGGCTGCGGGGTGACGAGTGAGACGGATCACCCTGACGGACATGTGTACACGGCCTCGTCGACTGATGAACCAAGCACTGCCGTCAGCAACGACGAACTCAGCCAGCCAATCAACGGCCACACGGCTGTCACTGCCGACGTATGGCAACACCGTATTATATCTCTTGATTGTCTGAGTTGATTGTTATGTGTTGTGGGAGCATTATGAATTTATCATGGACACTGGACAGGCGTAGAAAGTGTTTTTAAATTTAATGAAAATTTATAAATGATTTGTGTGTGAATAGTAATGATGATGATGACAATATTTGAGTTGTCTTATAACTAAATGTTATTACAAAATTTTAGCAGGTTCATCCCTAATGGAGGAGTCTTAAATACAAGTGAAGTGAAGAAATTTTAAGAACCTATGAGCTTTTCATGTAATGCAAACATTGCTTACTTAGTCATGGTGATCTCATCTAAGACTGTGTCACTTAGCTAAGTTGACGACACAATTGGCAACACAGGTGTGAAACAGTGGTCACCTTCCTCAATGACAGCTGTACACTGATGCTACCAGGTGCCATAAGCACTTGGTCAAAATTGTTTATGTAGACAGTGTAGTCAATATCAGTCTTTAACAAAATTTCATTATCACAAAATTGCACTTAAAATCGACTGTACCTGCAGACTAACAAGCCATTTGTGGTAGCTAATGTTCTAGTTTGTAATGTTACATTTGACTGTCAGTAAGTTTGTAGTTGATTCCATGTGTCTGTCTGTCTGTAGCTTGACAGTGCCACAGTTGATCAAGCCGAGGTTGGTGACACCAGTGGTATAGACTCAATACTGCAGACAATGAGACATATCAGAGAAATGGCGTCGGATGAGATAACGGAAGACCAGATGACGCAGAGCTTTGAGAAGATGGAAAACCAGAATGCCGACTGTGAGCTTGAGTCATGACTTGTCTCTAAAGTACTTTCATATTTCACTGTGCTGTGAATGTGCGTAGTTCCGACTGCAATGTGACAAGTCATCTTTTCGTCTGTTATACACACCATATTGTGTTGAATGGCTATATTTATGGCATACAATCAAGACTTTTTTTGCCACTTAATAATTCTGTTTGTCCAGCTTTCCCACACCTGGCAGGATTGAGAGCTTCCAACTTGGCACCATCAACGTCAACATGAAACTATTCATTCAGTCAGTAACTCGTACATGAACAAATGAGTTTACATCAACTACATCTCTCCTTAACCAGCATATCACACACATGCTGTTTTATACATGTATGTTTATCGTCAAATATTTTGGTGCTAGATTTAGTGCTGCTTCGCTCTCAGCAGTTTGGTAGATTACTTTTGAGTTTTCTTTGCAGTAAAGTGAATTTGTGCTGGTTGTTTTGTGATATTGTTGCAGTGTTGACACTATCGTCATCAGACAACGCTGGTGTGGTATTTGGAGGAAGTGTTTCACGATTTGTTGAAGACAGCGAGTTCATGTATGAGGACTACAGTCGACGTGGCGAGAGGTCGACTATTTCAACATTTCGAGCCAGTGACTTCTCTTGGGAGGACTATGGCTTCTCATTAGGCAATGGACTGTACACCGACATTGGGACACTGCTCGACGACAAATTCAACGTTGCACAGAACCTCACGTACAACACGTAAGTATCTACTCATCTGTTTCGTTCTTGGTCTATAAATAACTATTTTTAAGTTATATTTTGCAGTTTAACGATCTTTTGAAGATCATGTAAAATGTGCTATGTTTTACTTAGTTCTTTGTAATAAAATTTTCTAATAAAACGGTAAATATAATATAGTGAATGTTTCATTTTATATTAATAGATATTAATATTATTATTATGTATATGGTTGTTCGGCTAGCTGACTGTGTGCTGGGAAATGAGATTCACTTTATAAGAAATAGCTGCGGACAAAGACACATCACTGAAGCAGTATGAAAATGTCTTCTGTTTCGTGCTATTAATGTTTCCTGCTGTGCATGTTGACGATAATCATGGGTAAAAACAGCATTATCACTGTAGTTGGTTTTCATTGTGGGCTTTTCTTCTGCTGCGACATTCGTGCAGCCCAACAGTTTTGTTTACAAAAAACTGCAGCTTGCGTGTGATTCTGTAATCTGTATCCACTGATATCTCCATTGATTGATGTGACAGGATGGGTGACAAGATCAACGTTGACACAACGTCATTCCGTCGTGCCATCTGGAACTACATCCACTCGTTGTTTGGAATCCGGCACGACGATTATGACTATAGTGTGATAAACAAGCTGCTGGAGCGGTCGCTGAAGGCGTATGTCAAGATAGTGACATGTTTTCCTCAGAGAGTGACACATTCTGACTATGATGCTTTCATGCGAGACTTCAACCACTCGGAGAAGGTGAATAGCACTGTACACCATACAGTCACTTTGTCTCTGTTTACACTTTGTCCCGTTGCAGATTTGATGTAATTTGCTAATTTTGCTGCTTGTCTGCTGTACCTTTGTCATATAAAATTTTGTATCGATAGAATTAACAGAAAAACTAAACTTCTCCAACTTCAAATAACTAACTGATTATTTCATCTAAATGACTGTCCATATGTCTGCATCAGCAGACGGGATTTGTGTGCGACAGCTAGCAGTTCTGTTGCATTGTGCCTACATTGTGCATTGTGCTGGCTGTAGACAGTAGTTTGATGAAAGCTGATTTGCAGGCAAGAGTATATTAGCATCATACAGCTGCTGTGTGATGTCCTACCAGCCACTCGGCCATGATGCCGTGTGACTGTCACACGACGTCATGGCTACCAATATTAGTGGTAAATTTATATAGCGTGATTTTATGCAGTATGTCGGTCACACTAAATACATTAATATCTGGTGAACAGTGCAGTCTTTAACATTCGCCTGAAGTCACTGACACTGCACAACGGGTCGCGGATATCGTCTGGCAGTGCGTTCCACCTCATCTGGCCCGAAACAGAGAAGGCCCAGCGACTGAATTTGCGTGGCACAGTCAAGTGATGTCTGATTACAAAAAACTGCAACTTGCGTGTGATTCTGGGTAGAGCGTAAATGTTGATGAGTGGCGACGTTGGAGACCAGAACACAGTAGTCGACCCAGTTTGTTTCTGGTGCTTGGTTCTGCATACATTGGAGCAATGTTACTGCTGTCTTTTCCTGCACTCTCTGTCACAGCTGTGTGTATGCCATGTCCTGTGTTGTAGGTCCATGTTAATGTGATGCTGTTGGAGGCGAAGCTGCAGGCTGAGTTATTGTACAGTTTCCGTGCCATCAACAAGTTCATGACATATCGATGATGTTCGTTGCCGTGCCGACCGACGGTGGCTGTGTTGCGCTCTCAGCAGCAGCTGCTGTAGTATTGTCGTGTTTATCTGTTAAAAACATCTTTGTGTTTCAGGTAGAGTCATGCCACAAACTTGAACACGTCCAAACGTTTTGTCAAAATGATGCAGTATAGCAGGCTTGTACAAAATCACCCTGAATAGACATGCCAATCCAAGTATCAGCATAGAAATATGGACTTAAGTGGAGCCTCCACTGTTCATAATATGGCCCTTGGAAAGTTTGAGTTTCAGAAGTTATTTCAGCTTCGGGCAATATAATGTGATCCCAGGGGAAAATTCACCATTACCAGTATCTAAAGTGAAAGTACATATTTGTTTTGTTATATCGTCATCGGAAATGCTCCCTTGTTGCACATATTTAACAACATCATAATTACGGATGCTCAAAACGGATAATTTACAATCTGGATATCCATTTACCGGATACTAAATTATTCGGATAAATATCCGGATATTAATATGGCTTCATTTCCGGTTTAATGATTTTATTAAAGTCAAGTCTAATCATAAACGGGGTAAGGGTGGATAGGCTAAAGTCGCGGAAGTATAATCTAATGGTGGGTGGTTCAAGTCCAGCCACGAATAGTTTGGATATGCTCGTACTTATGTACAGAATTTTTGAAACTAGAATAAAAATTTTGAAAAACTACACGAAAAGAGTGAGAAGCCATATTGATGGATAATTAAACGGATCCGGATATATCCGGATCCGGATATCTGTGAGCATCCCTAATCATAATACACTATATCTGAGTTGGTGCATTTAACACAGTCCAGAGTAGTTCAAACTCATGGCATTTGAGATTATTCTTACGCTGAACATTCAGGCTTGTTTTCTTACTTTCTGCAAAATATTCAGGTAAATAATCTTAACTAATAAAAATTTTAAAAAAATACACACTGATTTGCATTTTATTGCATTCCAGTTGGCGTTACTGGTCAAGGGTAATTTTTCAGTGATAATATTGATCGTTGCAGTATGTGCTTAGTTACATGATAGTCTCAGTCAGTGTTATTGACGATGATGTAACAATAGAAAATGGTAAGCAGTGAACTTTATGTTCACCTTTGGATATGACCTGAACTTCTAATTTGGTAGGCTAATAAGATCAAAACTGATAGTCATGTTCTGAGCATTTTTGAAACAGACCAGTGGGTTAATGAGCTCTTATTCAGGAACGTATTTACTTGAACTGAAAAAACGTCATCTGGTAGTGTGTGTCACCCTCATTGTGTTGTGTGGACGTTCAGTGATTGGAATACAGTACTACTGATAAATGCTTATTTCAGTTTGTGGCATGACAAAGCAAATGTGAAATGCTGCAATTGTCAGTAGATGAAGTATGTGAAATGTGGCATTTGAGCAAAGCTCACAAGTGCTGCATTTCAGTGCAGTGTTTCAGTCAACAATAGCTATGTTTGTGTGATGTTGTTTGGATCTGTTCATTATGCACCACACGTCATATTGTTTTTATAGCGATAAGATGCATCTACGATGAGTGTTGCTGTACGGATAATTCTGTCTTTTTGAGTTTCTAGTTCAGTGCCAGTTCGGCATTTTCTAACTGAAGCTTGATCAAAGTGAAAATCAAAACATTGCATGTGTGTCTGTGAGTTGCAATCGACTGCTAAGCATGTCCCGCTGTGCAGCTGTGGGTCAGAAGTTTGTGCCGCATTTTTCAGTGAGTTAGTTCTCTGTGGTGCAGTATTTGCTGTTTTGTCTTGTGCCTGGACGACTTCCGCTGGTCTTGTCTAATGTCATTGGTTTACTGCTGTTGTGTATCACTTGTCAACTAAGCTTTAATTGATAATGTACTATGGAATGGAGCATATTGTGGTGCGGTTTTCTGTCCAGTGCTGGTGGCTTTTGATGTTGTGCTAGTTGCAGTGTGTACAGACGTCTGGTGTTGCCAATTGATATGTCGTACTTAATTCGTACTAGAGAGCTGCACGGGGATAACGTTTTTGCCCCATCTCCACCCCGTTCCCGTGGTTACTGTCCCCGTCC
>Ga0056129_1000611_pt1 | contig 10005 bp, 9 predicted proteins | sample WorMetLIZISLAND1_FD_71118 | JGI IMG/M metagenome (GOLD analysis project Ga0056129, IMG submission 71118) | Marine gutless worms symbiont microbial communities from Max Planck institute for Marine Microbiology, Germany - Olavius loisae LIZARD... ...
AACCCCATAATAGCCCTGAACAGAGAACGGGAGGGGAGAAATGGGAAGGGAGGAGGAAGAGATGGGAAAGAGGGAATGGGGATAGGGGAAGGGGCAAGGAAGTGGGAGGAAAAAGGGAAGAGGGAAAATATAGTGGGAAGGAAGGGAAAAGGTGAAGGGGAGTGTTCTGTTTAAGTTTTAGTTATGAGTCCATCACTGGTGCTGATGATTGACAGCTGATGTGACGGGTGATTGACAGGTACAAGATGGAGGGTGGTGCTGGTGATTGACAGTTGATGTGACGGGTGATTGACAGGTACAAGATGGAGGGTGGTGCTGATGATGACACTGAACTGAGACGGTCGTCTGTACATCTGCTGCTGTCCATGTTGTGTCTACCATTACAGTTTGGACAGACTCCAATCCGAGGTAACGTTACCAGCAGAACACTTCAGCAGCACATCCAGCCTCCTTGCACAACGTGAAATTTGAGACACAACGGGGCAATATTCACCAACCGGAGTGTCAGATGTTTTCTTAGAAATTGTTCAAATTAGTTGTAAAATGGCAAAAAGTGTTTAATTATAAGCTCCGGAGCAGTTTTGGCATTGTTGGCACAGCTTAAGGGACATACCTGTCGTATTCAGTAGTGCTGCTAAAAGTAATCAATTGATATGAATTATTAATTATGGAAGAGTTTATAAAGTACATTCTGTATTTTTTTCTTGTTTTCTATATGTAGTGTATGTGTGTAAATTGACTGAGCGTATAGCCATGATCACAGTTCTGGTAACCTGTTTTTACTTGTCTTCATGAACGGTGCGGGTCTGTATAATTACCATGTACTCAGCATTCACGATCATATACAACCAAGTCATTACTGGAATGTAGTACATAGCAAGTGGCAGGATGCTTGCGTGTGATAAATTGTGAAACATTTGAAATCATTCGAGGCATTAATGTTTAGCACTGGGCACATTTTAGCATATATTGTCATGTAAGATGCCAGCAGGGGGCAGTTTTGATTAAAGAAAATAAATGCAGGACGTCTAACGTTTTATGACAGTGTCCAAGCAGTCCACATGGAATCAGATGTAGGATATTACTCAGCCAAGAGTTACATGTATTGTGTCCAGCTATTCTGGATGATGCTCAGTTGAAGTCATCTGTGACGTTCATGTCACTAAAGCCACGAATGACTGCACTACTACTGCGGTTTCTCCGCGCCGAAACTGACGCCGCCAACATTCAGATGCTGCTTGGTACCAGCTTACTACCATTCTATGCTGTGTGTGATGACAAAGGCTTTATTTACATATGGACCAGCAGCTGCTGTAAAGTTATCATAATGCACTGCATGTATTATGTTTGTTATTATTGTTATGGCACTTTTTAAGACCTGAGAAAATCCCTGGTAGTAGTAAAAGTGAATAATTGAGATGAAGAAATGGAGTGGGTCCTACTCTGTCTATGCAGTGAAACAGAATCAAACCATTACACAGCGTGACGATGACATTTTAAAACAAACGAGAACATTTGCAGGATCTCCAGACAAAGCTGGCAGGCATCTGATCAGAATATTAAACAAATAATGTGCATATCTTTTCACCCTTGATGTCCACACTCGAGCCATTCGACCTATTGCTAGCATATTTGTCACTGTGATCCATCAACCAAACCTGTCTGGTAGCTACCGCAACTTATATATTAATTTTTCCAAAAAAATTTGTCGAGAATATGGGATGTGGCCAATACTTCAATGTAATGTAATGTAATGTAATGTACAGTATTTATGTTCGCGCAAACTTGTAAACGAAATTACGACGAATGCGCTCGCGCGTAAGCAATGTGCTTTGTATGTTTATTGTGGCCCGATGGCTTCACTGATGCAGTTTATTAGTGTTGATATATCATGTAGACTGAAGCATAGACCTGTTACATCTCATTATGTTTGTTGCTTCAGGTTTCTAATTATGTGTCTTGTTTTTGTTATATTTTTAAACAGTAGTCAGTTCGTTAACTGAGAATTGTGTCTGTAAATAAATGATGTTGGACGTGAGATGCTCTGAATGGTGACTGGGTTGGCCTGTGTTTGTCCACAGGTGGTCTGGTCTTATGCATACTGGACCAAGCACTGTGGGAGAGTGCAACCGCGAGCCATAACTCATCTGCCAGCCTGACTGACCATTCACAAGGTTACATGTGTGAACCATTTGAATGCAGTTACTGCTATTCTTACTTTACTAGTGTGATTTATTGTATGGTACACTTGCTAAGGACAGCGTAGAAAATTATGACAGATTTTTATTTTGCTGAACCTTTAATAGTAAGGATGTTATGCAGTGGAAGATGATGGAAAGCTGGCAAGGGGACGACATGGTTTTGTGCAGTTAAGATTGAGTTTGGCATGGAGATTGTGTTATTACACTGGACTGTGATTGCTGCTGAAGGAGCTTTGCTGCGCTAGAGAGAAACTTCATTTCCGTAGCAGTTTTACCAGAGATCTTTGGCCTTTTGTATGCTACTCTGAAGTCATTGTTCAATTGTTCACCCTTGTGTACTGTATCTATGTGGTTCTGTGTTCTGCTGATGCTGATATTTTTTTATCTGTTAGAAATCAATTTGTGTAAACAGTGCACCGGAACGAATGAACTTGCATTCAATTAACAGTTGATTAACAATCCCCAGGACGTCAGCACCAGAGACCAAGCACATTGGACCAGTACATTATACGGGCCTCAGCACCTGGCATGTGTGGGGACGCGCATTAGATGTCCTACGTTGTTGTTGCTGGTTGTACAGAATGGAGCAGTGTGGAGCTGTTCAATGAAGCATTGAAGCTCATCTGTAAGCAGTTGATGGAGTCGTGGAAGAATGACGTCAACTGTGCGCTGGCGACGGTTGAAGTGCTGTCAGCACTGGCGCGAGTCCGACCGGTTGATCAGAACCAAGTGGAGTGTAAACAGACCATTAGACTCATGTGTGACTTTGTCATCTCGCAGTGCAGTCGCCCAGCACCGTCTCATTCCAAGGTCCACACACACACACATTCATTCATTCATGGTCTTTAAGATTGTTTATTGATTGTAGCTAACTGTGAATGACAGCGTAATGTGTCGATATCACTCATGTGTGCTTTTTCTTCGGTCGTGCTGTTCACTGTCAGTAGTGACTTGAAATAATCAGAAGATACTCTTTTTTGGACTGCTGTTGGGGCAGAACAGGTTCTGCTTAATATTAGAGGTTAACTTTTAGGCTGTCCTTCCCTTCAGAAGAGGTCCCCTCGACGGGGCCAGATTTGTGGTGGAAAATTTGACGATGGGCGACGTAAGAGCACAGCTACCAAACTTCTAACCATAACATTTGAGTGCCACATGAAGGTTTCTGGGAATAAAGCTGACTCAAAGGAGCGGGACCCCAGTGCTTTATTGTGTTACAGCCATTGGAGCTAGAGCTACAGAATTTTGCAGTGGTACTAAACACACCCAAGAATTTTTAGGGGTCGACCCAACCCCCACCCTGGGGGATGAGTTCCCTAGAGTCCAAAGTATTCGCAACATTCACCATGTACCACCTACCACCCACACCAAATGTTTTGGTAGATGACGCATCGATTGTTGAATGGACATGGCAGTCAACAGTTTGACGTCTCACTTCACCACCATGCCATACCATGCCACCGGCGTGCCACTTACTAGCGCTGGTGATGTCATCACAGCTGTGTAGCGTTGTGTCTGTGTGTAGGACCTACATTCCGTGATCGTCGCTGCATTCCACTGTCTGACTGTCTGGCTCATTGAACACGACTATCTGATGCGAGACAATGACTGTCTGCAGATCGTTCTCCAGGTTGTGGAGCTCGGCATCTCTGGCTCTCGTTCACAGGTTTGTCCATGCTGCTTCCGTGTTGATTCTCACTGTATTTGAACATGATCACTACCACCAGAATTACAGATCGCAGCATGGTTTCAGTGTGAATGGTTTCAGCCAATGACCTTAGTTTAATACTGACTTACTGTGCTGTCTGTGAGATGATTTGGGTTAGGATTTCATTCTGTATGCTGTGAGATAATGAGACTAGTTTCTCAAGATGGCATATAGAGTATCGACTGATGGCATATCACAAATGGTCAACCGATGTTCTGTGTGATCTGTGGCTGTCATCAAGTTAAAGAGATATTCAACAGTAGTCTGTGCTAGGCGTTGTGTGGTTGAATCTGCTAGTATGCCTCAATCTGCCTCTGCAGCTGAACCCAGCCGTGCCTTGGGTTAGCAGCATCACACTCTGCTGCTTAAGATGTCCTGGTATGTGTTGGGTGCTGCTTTGAGGCTGGGCAGTTAAAATATATTAGTACAACGTTAAATAAGTCCAAGCCCCATAGTCCCAGACACTGTTACCTGTCTGGAGACAGCAGTAGACTCACATGGGCTCATTGACGAGGTGGGATGCAGAACACACCTGACATGCTGATCTGTGGTCGGCTGTAGACTAGCAAGTGCTAGTGTATGGATGCACCAGCCATAGCCATGCAGCACTCACTGTATGTCCTTTTTAATATGTGCATTGGTCCAGTGTGTGACACAGGCCTCAGCAGTAGCACATGGGAGGATGGTGGATCTATACTGTGTGACACGAGTTGTTGATGAACTGCCATGGCGTGGTGATTTGATGTGTGAATTTGATGGAGTTTGTTGTGGTTGATCATAGTCAAGTGAAAGTCCGCGGCTAAAAGGTGACAAGGAATTGAAGCCGGTGTCAATGCGTGTCCGCGACGCTGCAGAAGCGCTGCTGACAGCCGTCCTTGACTACGTTGTATGTACACAGCAGTCATTGCATGTTGTAGAAACAATGATGACTGGGTGTTAATTGAATAATAACATTCTATCATTTATAACGTTGTCTGTGCCCAGTATCAGTTAAGTTCTTGTATTGTATCCTTGCATGAGCAGCTGTATGTCATTTGAAGAGGTATGAACTGCTACATTTCAAGTCCTGTAGCAAGACACCATAAAGAACCATTAGTGACATTAAGAAGACCATGCAATCCTAATTTCCACAGTGCACATTTTTCAGTTCTGTCATTTCCACATCATCTCTGGCAGCTGATAGACTGCAGGTTGTATAAGCACATTGTCATCTTTATGTCCGTCAGATGTCATTTAACTATAAACATCGTGTTCTGTCTGGCACTTAATTTCAATGTAGATACTGTATGATGTTGGACTGTCTGTTTCACGTCATGAGATTGCCTGCTGCTTTGGCACTGCACTTTTAAGACTCTGCAACGCAAATATAACGGAAGGTCTGGTCTGGTCTGGTCTGTGCTTTTGCTGACTGATGAAAGTGATTTGCTGTGTTCTTAGTTAGTTGGAGTGTTTCTAATGCACAATTAATCAGTGTCACATTGCACTCTGGCACCAATATTGAAACCAAAACGTTTTCAGTTCACACTGTACATCACGTAGGTCAACTGGTAAACTGTTTCAGCCTCGACCAGTGGTCAGCAGAACTTGTCACCGAAGCTGTTGTGAGTGTGTCTGCATGCTCTGACCACGATGTGTCTATCAGGGATGTTTTCCGCCGCCATGTGGACCTGAGTCTCTGTGTACTCTGCTGGACGAGGACTCCATGGTGACACTTTGTTGCAGTCCGACGCGTGATGACCTGCAGTTTCAGTACTACGTCATCGATGGAACGACCATCATTGGACTGCTGGAGAAACCTGTCACTCCATGCAGTGGTGAGTGACAGGCGCTGCTGTGATGTGTGTTTGCCATTGAGTACTGTCACAATCAGTTGTTGCAGCCATACATTATCACCTTCTCACAGTGTGAAATGGTTCTCAATAAACGATCTAATATGATCAGAAGATTAGGTAGACAGCCGTGGCTAGATTTATTAGACAGGAAAACATTTGTATGCCAAGTGTGTGTGGTTTATATGGTAGTGTGTCATCTGAATATATTGCCTGAATACTGTTTCATAGCTTTTAAATTCTTGGTTGGTAGTAAATCAGCTGTTGCCTCAACTGGATTAACTCACAAGAACATGACACTTGAAATAACAACAACAGTTCATGCCAAACGTTTTTATTAGTTGCAGTAATAGTACTGGTACTGGTATGGTACTGGTACGGGTACTGGTACTGGTACTGGTACTGGTACTGAGTTGTGGTTATTGTGTCAGAGGACGGAGCTCTGCCTGCAGTGATGGCCATTGTGCGAGGTGCTTTTGGTCGTCATGCATGGACAATGCAGCTACGTCATCACAGTCGTTCTCGTAAGGTCAGTCCATCAGTGTGTTTATATTTAGAGCTTACATGGTGGCACGGAATGCTGAAAGTAAGGAGCACTTGTGGCTATATTACATCACATTTTCACTCTAATCTGGAAGGATGAGGTTATCCCAGAGTAATGGCATCAAGGTATAATCATTCCACTGTATAAAGGGACGGAACCAGATCGGACTGCAGCAATTACAGGGGGAATAAGTTTGTCCACTCTGAAAACTGATGTCTACGTTTGGCGCTGTGCACTGCTAGTGGTGCATGACAGAAACGAATGAATCAGTGAATGATAGCGCCTTGTATGTGATGTTCTGGGCATGAGATTCATAACAGTCAAGTAATGTCTCATCTGTTGTGAATATTTATTTTGGACATTCTGTGGCTTTGATGACAGTAATGTCATATTACAGATCAGTCTGTTACATAGTAATGCAGTCGGAGCAGTGTCACACAATGCAGTCTGTAGTATAAGGCTTGTATATAGTGGTGTGATTCATGGAATGAAGATGAACAAGTGTTGGTTTGGGTTGAGAGCAGATCTTTTTATTGTGAATGCATCATTGTTTGCTCTGTGTAACAAAACAGTTATACTAACTGCCGTCATTGATTTATTGTGTATGCTGTTATAAAAGATCACACTGTATTCAGTGGCTTTCTTGAAATAAATTGTTCTCTATGTCACAGTAATTCAGTCTCTTTTTCATTGCGTACAAGTCAACCATGTGTTTGTGTGCATGGTTATATCACTGTTAATGTATGCTTTGTAAATTTTATAGCAATTTTGTATGTGTTTATTGTGTTTTTCGTGTCATATTTGTGTTCCTTCAGTACTTTGACACTGTTGGTTCGGTCTTTTGACCTATAAAACTGGCTCCCAGATAACCTACACTGTGTTGGTGGAAACGTTAAACCATGCTCAATTACTCATTTACGTTTAAAGCCACTTAACATTGTGTGGTTTTTTATAACTGCATAGAACTGTTGTGCTGTGTATTTTGATGTCATGGCATATGACTTTGCATGCATTCTGTAGTTAATTTCCTAGCAAGTCTCTCAGTAGTTTGTGTCTATGTATTGTACAGCCAGCCGAGAGCACTGCCAGTTGTGACAAAGATAAGGTTTCTTCATCATTGTTGACATTGGAACAGAAAACAGCATCTCAAGTTCATGCGCAGTATTTTCCTGACACTGTGAACGAGATTGCACCAGTGCTGGCGTGAGTCGATTGCACTCTTCATAGTGCTGCACCAACGTGTGTGCTTATGTGCATAACACTCTGACTGTTGAGTTATGTACTTGGGTTTATAGTTAAAACTCATCCCAGATGATCCCAGATGACTGCTGCAACATGTAACCTCCTGTCTAATTTTTAGCATGTTCTTTCCAAATATGCACCTGATAGTTGCACAGTCAAAAAAACTGACAATTTGTATGGCTTTCCAATTTCATTTCCTAGTAACTGTGACCTCAAATTTGCTCTCGCAGTTACTTTTCTCCAGGGTCGTGTATCCACCAAATTTGAAGTTTCTGTGGCTATACGATTTTGATTAAATTGTTGACGTGGAATGGACAGACAGACAGATGGGATGTAACAGTTAATGTAACCTCCTAGAGGGCCATTAATAATGGAGAATGAAATATACTGTGCCTCTGAAAAACTATGTAGTGTAAATGTTTATATCATATGTAGACAGTTCATCATTGTGTCTAGTGTCCTCCAAGATTTTTTATGCTTATTACACTTTAATGACAGTTGTTTCTGTGTATGTGTCTATGATATCTAGAGATGCTTTCTGAGCCTGCTGATCCATGCCTTGGACATTCTAGACCACAGACTTGCTAAACATTCACAGTAGTGCAGATATTATCAACTGTGATTTGTAAAATAAGTAGTTTTTCTACACAATCGTTTAGGTGGTGATGTATGCGGTGAATCGTTGCTGTGTGGCATGGCGCTGGTCTGATGAATTCACTGATAATGTCATGTGGTGATGTTTAGTGAGCAGAGTATTCCTCAGCTCAGCTCTACGATGACTGATTATCAGACGCAGATAAATCAGCTGTCAAGTCTCGTCACTAGTCAGGTGGAGTTTGAGCAGGTGTCGCATGAAAATCGTCTGAGAAATGCTCAGCACGCTTTGCCTTGTAAAGAACCAAGGTATTTCACTGACTCCTTTGCTATCAGCATTGTGATTGTAATGTTACTGTGTTATTGAATTGATTTTTTTGTAACCATCCATTGATTCGACAGCAGACTCCTCACTCCTATGTCAAGCGACATGAAGTTTATTAATGTTTGCTGCTTTGGGTCTGAAATCACTGGCTTAAATGTCTGCCGTCAACTTTTTGACAAAATTAAACTTAATTCCAATCACGTTCTCAACACGCGTCACAAACCTATAACCTTAGGCGACGCCCACACACATTAACACTTCCAGCACACAACACTAGTTTGTCTGACTGTAATTTTATTACTCGTATCCTCTATAAAGAGTGTTATTAACTGATTTCATTATTGTTTAGACTACTTTAGCATTGGGTACTTTACAGACATTTTACTATTTTTCTTTTTTCTTCTGTCTTGCGTTTTGTCAAGTCCATTCTATTAAACGAATATGAATGAATTAATGAATGAACTTTGATATCAGTTTGCTCAGTCTCCAGCAGTTTAGCATTGAAAAACAGAATTTGCTGTGCATATACACAATGGATCAAAAAAGGGCTGGAATCATTTGACTGCTGCGTTCTAACAGTCGTCTTGTATCTTGTGTCCAAAGTAGTGTGACTTCTATGATATTCTGTTGCATGCATTCTTGATATGCTTTGTTGGGTCATCTTTGTGTCCCGTCAAGTTATTTATGTTTAATAGCAGAAAAATTAATGTTTGATAGATGCTGTTGAGTAACATCATTGTAAGTTATCAGATCTTGACTGTAACAGAAATAATAGATATATATATATTTCAGTATCTTAGACTTGCTCATCCTCCTGCTGAAAGCTTGGACTTTTGTCTTCCACAAGTTCACTGTGGTCACTGTCAGCCGTTTGAAATAGTTAGTCAACTTTTTATTTCTGTATACATAGAAGTTAGTTGTGTTGTTGCCGTTGACAGTGTATGCAGTGATTTTAAGACTGCTCGCCTGCTGCTGTCCCACTACGGCTTTCTCAACCTTGAAGGACTCAAGGTAATTAACCTTTATTTCGTTTCATTTAGATTCCTTCAAGGCAGACAGGTTGATAACTGCTGAAAGTGAGCGTATTTCTGATCTGAGTTAGTATTCTTATTTATTATTACGTTGACTTCTACGAGTCGATCTAATAAAGCTGGTCTCAGTGTCCTTCCATATGTACGTCTCTCTGAGGTCCGTCCGATTTCAGCAAAATTTTCTATGTAAATAGAGATCGATGAGTGATACATGATGGTAAACCGTATGACCCGATCCAAGGTCAAGGTCAGAGATGTCCGAAATTTCCGAAAATGGTTGATTCAGAGTCTGTCTCCTCCACTGGTATGCACGTAATAAAAGGACTAATGGTGAATTATGATGCTCCAGGATGTCTAAATTCTAACCAGACAGATTTTTGATATTCATCCTTGTTCCGTGTCACATGGCCTTCAAACTTGGGTGCTCCACCTTGGGGGTACCGCGGCGGCAGCCCCACCGCCGTCAGGCCTAGCGACCCTGCCCTCTGTGGGAGCTGTCCCCTAGTCACCCCATATTATTGTAGACTAGGGGAC
>Ga0056129_1000612_pt1 | contig 10004 bp, 9 predicted proteins | sample WorMetLIZISLAND1_FD_71118 | JGI IMG/M metagenome (GOLD analysis project Ga0056129, IMG submission 71118) | Marine gutless worms symbiont microbial communities from Max Planck institute for Marine Microbiology, Germany - Olavius loisae LIZARD... ...
GGGCAATCCTGCGGCTTGTCCAAAACGCCACCACCGATAACGTACCGCAAGACCTCTTCATTGGACAAGCCCTGGTATGGCTGTTCAGCTAGTGTCATCATCTCCCACAGCACCACTCCATACGACCTACACACCAGGCGACTTGAGTCTGGCAATCATCGGTCTGGAGCAAAGAATGCAGTAAATATTTATTAGACTACCGAGTGACTTGGCAAATCACAGCTGATCTGAACTACTCTTGGAAGCAACTTAATCATGCTCCTTGCACGGCTGGTTCGGATCGAATGAGAATTGCTGGAGTTGTATCTTAACAGATCACACTGGAAAAGCGTTTGTGAAAGAACACAAAGAGACTGCAAGATTTTATCCAGTAAACAAAACAAGCATGGTTGCTTGACATTCCTCAGCAAATCATCATTATCACCTTCAAGTAGTCCGTATGGACTGTCACACCTTTCTGTGGCTTTTAGCAACACTGTGGACTGCCACAGAGTTGATTGCAGCTTGGCATCAGTCAATCACAAATCAGTTATGTCCAGCAACTGACAGTCACTTATTGAAAAGTAAGCAGCATAGTTATTACATAACAGTTAGTTTCCTGCCAAGTTTGGTTCAGATCAGCTGAGATATGTCCGAACTGTATCTTTACAGATCACATGGCAGGTCTCCAGCAGATTAGGCTACACCATGAGCTGCAAAACATAGCTTTGTAATCCAACACAATATAAATTATACAACAAAAGCAATATTCCATGGCACAATGGCACAAACAGAGTAAAATGGCAATACCAGACATCAGACGGCGTAGTGAAGATTCCATCCTGAAGAGATTCTGGAGCCATCCAGCGAACTGGCAGCATACCCTGAGTGTCCTTTCGGTAATAATCTGTCTGGTAGATGTCACGCGTCATGCCAAAGTCTATCACCAAAACATACAGTTACTGTAATGCTCAGGAAGCATGGACAGCCGCCGGTGATCGAGTTGAATGGAGAGCGCTACGGTCCTCTGCTGACTACGCGACCTGATGATGATGATGATGATGTTAATCTTTGGGGAAACTAGAGACAATGACAACCCACAGTCATAATGTTGCCTGCACCCATTTGAAAATAATACAACAACAGAGGGGAGAAAAGGGGAGGGGAGGGGAGAAGAAAATGTACTACATTGCAAGTACATAACAAACTATCATGCTGACAAAATCAAATGCTAAACAGATAAACAATGGATGGATAGTTAGGGAAATTTCAAGTATGCCAATAGCAGCTATATCATGCCTGAAATAAATGACAACACAGAAGGACATACAGATGACGACCTTTGGCAAAGGCATAAACGTAATAAATCACAATTAGTTGCACAATAACGTAAATCTCAGTTCATATAATCTTACTGGGACTTCTAATGCATTTAACAGCCTACATCATAGGGTTCCGCGGGACAATGCAAGATATCAGTGACGCATTTGAATGAAAACAATTTATTTGTAGATAAGAGGATTTTTTGGATCAACTAAAAACAATACCTCCAATTTTGACTGTGCCATTGGCAGCAACCATGCAGTTTCTTGCGGCAAGATCTCTATGTACAAACTTGGTAGACGCCAGGTAAGCCATGCCATCGGCAATCTCGCCTGCCATTTGAAGCATGTCCGCCAAGCTGAAAGGTTTCATATTTGTGTCTGCCTGCACACACGATGAAAGCAATAAATGACGTTAGAAGCCTAACGGCGATGCAACTGGTCAACTTGTTGCCAATGACAGCATTTCTGATTCATGTCTTCACATCACACATGAATGAATCTACTTTAACTTGGACAGAATCAATGTCAGAGATTGATTACAAGTGATATTAATGAACTATAAACTGTACAAGTAACTTATCATCAAGTCCATATCCCATACAACCATAAATGATCAATCATTCTGACATTCTGTTACTAAAAACTGTAGGGTTTGAAATGACTCTCTTCTGTATTTTTACAACATAAATTACTTTAGAATTGAGACAACTCACAGCTGCTACGCTATTAAGTAACAACAGAGTTAAGTAACGATTAAGCAAACTGTGAATACTAATTATTTATAAATCATTCTCAAAAGTAATAATAAATTTACTTCCGAATAACAGTCATGCTAGTACATTATGTTTAAAATGTTACGACAAGAAATTACATCCGATACATGTATTCTACAATAAGAAGTTAATGAGCTAATAAATCTACAAAAAAGTGCATTAACTACAAAAAGTGGAATAAGCAATCAGATTATTACATTTTCATCAGGACGGTGTGCTCGAAGGTAGCTCTTGAGATCTCCATTAAGCATCATTTCCATGACAACCAGAGTTGGTTGACCCTTTGACACGACTCCCAGCAGTTTGACAACATGATAACTGTCAAACCTCCTGCAATGCAGCCAACACGTAACGTGCAGCACATCATGATGTTTATCATGTGAAAATTGTGAAATAAGCTGCTCCGGAATATAAGCCACCGCGCTATAAATTAGGAAAAAAAGTTGCAGCTAACTGTCTGAAAAATACGCTGACTTAGACATACACAACTGTAATACAAAGTCTCAGTAACAGTCAAACTCAAGTTATCGAGGTGAAAATTCACTGCCCTGAACATCGAACCACACTGTATACACTAACTAGTAACAAATCCCATGGTGTTATGCAGTCGCTTACGTCACTCAAATTACCGATGACATTTACTGATAACCACTAATTCCTTTACAGTTGAATGTTAACTTCTCACGCATGCGTGACAAGGAGATGACAGACTCAGTCTAACAGTAAATGCAATGAGCTATGTAATGCCCAGTAGTAACGTGCTGCCTACTTCATAACTGATGCTTCGTTGAGAAATGCAATTCGATCACGAACTGATGCACTTTCATTCACAGTCTACGAACATCCATAACATCACAAATGATCAACTTAGTTTACTTTTTAACATCCCACTTGACACTCTATGGGTCATTTCGGAGCCAATCTTTCACCGTCATCATAATATATCATATAATGAATTTGATTAAGGTGGTATAAAAGCAATACTAGCTGCTACGCCATTTTGCGTGAGTGAATGAGTGAACAGCACATCAGCACAATAAGGCTATGCCGTGCCATTCACGTTGGTACCCACTGGAAAATGCAGGACAGAAGACAAATTAAAAATATAGACACACTACAAAACTAAACACAACAAACCACACACAATACAGCAAAACAAAACTAGCGTGGTTTAGACGTCTTTTACGACACTCGGCCAGGAAATGAGGTGGGCTTATTTTACAACGCATCCAAGCCCACACAGGGCTAGGCCATCATACCGTTAACAACAGTACAGAGCAGCATGCAGACTGACAGTTAACACTATAGCACATGTGAAGTAGCAGTCGCCGTGATGTGGCAGTGCAATAGCTCTTGTTCAACAATAATGTTTTGAGATAACGCCAATGGACAGGTAATGTAGGCGCAAAACACCCAGACTTCTCAACCAATCACTTGACTGATACTAACAAACTAAACAGAACTAAGCTTGAAGATAACAACCGTACAAGAAAACTACTAACTTACGCAAATAAACCTAAAGCCTGGCTTAGGGGCACTTTATGCCATCTGGCCAGAAAATTAATTTGGCCTATTCTATAACTGCCGGGGCCATACAGAGCCGAGGTCTGGAATATTTGTGCTAAGCACAAAAGATGGGAAATGCAGCAGTGATAATAGAAGTTGATAAAGAACATACTTTGATAGCAACGCAGGCCTCTGCCTGGTTCTTGACAAGGTTTGATGCTGTTCCCTCGTACACCATCCCAAATGATCCTTTGCCGATTGGACGACCAATGTGAATCTTCTCACGAGGCACCTCCCACTCATCGGCCACATACACTGCCACCACAGTCACATTCCACATCTCATGCCAACAGACCGCTATAGATTTCATAATAAAATTATTTCTCTCATTATATTTGCATTAAATTGCTGTATAATCCCCTAATAGTACTGCTGCCGAATTCTATCACTGCATGAATCACACTGGCTAAACAGACAGATTTCAGTAATTCTGACCTCCAAGTAAGATTCAAGTTTGATCTTTTTCATCAATAGTTCATCAGTGAGTCGAACTTCTGCTATTTGCATTACAGCCGTTACCGTGTTCACAAGAAAAAAAGCAGAGATCAAACGGCAGACAAGCTCAAAACACTGGAGCCTCTCACCATAGAAGGACAGGCATCAAAGTACTACAGTATATCACAACCACTTACTGTCTTCCGGCACAGCATAGTGTGGATTGGCCGACAAGACATAAAGGCGATCTTCATTCATTGCCAGGTGCAACCTGTGTCCACACAATCAGTTACCAATACACCACATAAGAACTGACAAATTCTGACATGCTGAAGCTGTGATAAGTTGAAGTGCCACAGTGCCACTATACGTATGGTGATAAAGAATCAGGCTGTTTATCACAGGAACTTGGCAAGAATGCTGCCAGGTTCATCTACGACTCCCACTTATAGATCAACAACTTACCGGGCACTGCATGGTGATGCCCCTCAGTACCTGCGGCAGTTTACACCAGTCGCCGACATCCCGTCCCGACAAAGACTTCGGTCTTCCACCTCGGACGATCTGTGCGTTCCTGCTGTCAGACTGCCTACTGTTGGACGTCGAGCTTTCTCTGTCGCTGGCGCTCGTGTTTGGAACGCTCTTCCTGCCGACGTCACTTCAGCACCTTCTCTGTTCACTTTCCGAAAACGTTTAAAACTGCATCTTTTCCCACTTTCCTATCCTGGCCTTTGTCCTCTAAGTTAACTTTTTTCCTTGCGTGGTCCTTGTGGTAGCTGTTTGTTATTTAGGCCACCCTAAAAATTTATTGATTGATTTGATTGATTGATTGATTGACTGACTGCTGCACTGTATCGTAGAACTTCTTGCTGCAATTCGTCTGTAATTATCGGCAAGCAATTGTAATGGAGTTACAACACAACAACATCGTCAACACAGTCAAGTGAGAGTCATAACAAAACCGCTGTACAGACAGGTGCTTGCTGTGGTTGTCCCAAGACAGCTGAACAGCTACGCATTGAGGAGCAGGAGAGACTGTATCAGACGGAGTTTGAGAGTTTTCTTCTTACTTCACTTTACCAACGCAGGTGAGCACTGACTAACTCTGTTTCTCTTCTGCTGAGTTCAATGGGGTTACTTTGACACTGTCTACCTTGCTGATCTAATTTCCGTCCTTTTAGGCCGGCTGATAATAGCCTCCCTTGCCCACAGTTGTAGTCTATATTGCACTAAACATCTGAAAATTTAGCTGATATCGTGAGGCCGCTGGCCACGGCACTTTTGTGACACTGTGATTTTCACCCATTCAACGACGTAGATCACAACCGACTAAAATTTCCAGTTTTGATATAGCAGTTGAAATGAAAAACTGATGCCCCTCAACGTCAGCATAAAATTTACTACTCAATATTTTAATTAATTTGCGTTTATAAACGTGCTATAAAATATGGTACCTTTTCCTGGCAATGAAAATTGCCAAAAGTACGGCAACGATAGCAACAATGATGACAGATGCAATGGCAATTACCGACACCGCGGCGACACTCAACTGCTGTCGCGACTCTGTCACCAGACACAATATAATACAGCTACTTATCAAAAAACTCCAGCCACAAAAATATCCAATGACAATGTATTCAACGTTTAATCTCGTTAAAACATCATATTGAACCCTTAACACTGTTAATAACATAACATCAATAATCATACTTTGTTTGGATCAAAATGCAATATAAATTTTTATTGAATTATCTCTTTGTCTTAGTATCTTCAATGTTTTTGCTTGACATACATTAACATTATCATCTCTTCCAAAATGTTAACAGTTTAGACACTTTCAGCAAGTAGCCAAATAAAATCCTCACAGCAAAAAATGTAAGAACGAACTAAAGTTTCAGTTTTGTTTTGCCAGCTTTTTCTACGCCCACAAGTTCAGCCATTATCTCTCAATAAACTCCAATCAGGCACGCTAAGAAAATGGAAACCCAACGATCAAGTTGCAAACTCTGACAGTATTTACTGGAGGCAACTTAATGCCAAATAGCCTGGGCTCTGCCCGTCCACATGCAAGTCAGTGTTTAGATATGAAATTCAAACTGACCAATGGGCTTTGTAACGTCAAAGTAGACGTGTGGTGTCCAGGAACTGTTGCCAGCCAGTGACGTCGATCTGATGCGTACAGACCAGCGCCCAGCGGCCAGTGTCTGTGTAACGTAGCCGTGATCACGATCAAACTCATGATGAGGAATGCAGAACACGTCAGGCTTGTACTGTGCAACACCAAGCCAACAACATTACAAACTCAACACAACTACAATCATGTGTTATCTGGTAAGATAATACGCATCCTACCAAAATTAATTTCTATCAGAATTGATCTAAATTATTCCTTATTAGTGATCTGTTTACACCCGATTTGTCTGTTCCTGAGGACTTATGAGTAGGTCCCACATTTGTGAGTGAGTTAGTGAGTTAGTGAGTAGATTGTTAATGGCACATTAGCAGCACAATTAGGCTATATAGTGCTATTCACGTTGGTTCATGCTGGAAAGTACAGGACATAAGACGAATTAAATATACAGACGATACACAAACTAAACACAACCCATAAAAAGCAAACAATGCAACACACAGCAAAACAAAGTCGCCTCTTACAACATTCGCTGGGAAACGAGATGGTTTTATTCTACAATGCTCCCAAGCTCACATGTGTTGCAGATGGCTTAGCTACTATGGCAGTTGCTACGAAGTTATCAAGGACGATGGTAACAGGCAGCTGATCAGCTTGGATTAGTGCATTGTTGCTGTTTAATTCGCATGTTATCAGTCAATAATGTGACATTCGAGTCAACTCACATTTGACACTTCGACGCGAGACAGTTCCACGTCATAGAGGATGATGAGTCCATTCGGAGCAGGTGGATCTGTCCATTGGATCCACATACTGCTCGGCAGACTGTGGCTCTTCGTGACCGAGATGTTCTGTGGGTTTACGATGTCCGCGACACCTGACACCACACGATCAAACATTTCTTATGTGCTGGAGTAGAGTTTAACGCCCCACGCGACACAATCTAGGTCATTCAGAGGCAGTCTTCACAGCCTATCACTTGACTGATACTGACAAACAAAACAGTCTAAAAATATACACAAACTAAATACAACTCAAAAAAGCAACCAACATAAAATACAGCAAAACAAAACTACTCAGGTTCCGTCGCCTCTTACATCACTTGGCCAGGAAACAAGATGGCATTATTCTATATTGCTCCCAGGGCTCCCTACCCTTCACGGCCCAGTACTATGCTGCATATTGTTCTGCTCTATGCCAAATTATATGTAAGATGATCAATCGTAAAGTGTACATGAATTCAAAACTGAAAATTGTTGCCAATGCTCTTGAACCAAGTGGGCTTTTTGCATCAGTTATAAGTGACAGCACGGTTGTGTTGAGTTGAGAAGGGTTTGACGTCCCGGTCAAAACATTATGGGTTATTTAGCGACAGCAGGAAATGTGCAACGAAATAAAAGAAATTACACTGACTGTAAAACATACATACTTCCTAGACTCAACTAGCAAAATTATGCTACGGTTAGCAACCAGTGGTACTGAACTAAAGCTGATGACACATGGCCGATGTTACTGTTAGCCGACAAACATCTGATCTTTCCAGTCACACAAGTGATTTGTCAGCGATCGATGCTGCACTAAATTCAAACTAGACCAGTGACAGGCAATGAAAATTACGACAGTGAACACTGCTCAGGCACAATGCAATAAAATGGACTGCTTCCACTGGCTTCCCGTCACGCAGCGCGTCCAGTTCAAGTTGTTTGCTGCCGTTTAAATGTGTGTATGAAAATATTTCTTGTTGGTTTTGCATATCACTGGATTCTGACAGACTCACCATCAGGCAGTGTTCTTGCCGACAGGACGGCTCTGTTGCTACAGGCTTTCTCCTCATCGCCATCACGGTAGTCATGACATGCAACGACCTACAAAAAAGCCAACTCACACGTGGATGCATGACAAACTTGCGTAAGTAAGTAAGTAAGAACCTTCTATAGTGAACTAAGATCAAGAAGTCAGTAGTCACATAGTGTTCAATATTAGTCTGCAGATTGTCAATTAAAGCCAGCAGGATCATGGACAGAGTCTGGTGGTACAAAGCCTCGAACACTCCAAGACCGAGCTTGCCACGACGGCGTCATAGTATGGACACGGACACAGTTGAATGACAACGGGCAGCATCACGTCGATAAATTTTCACCAATGCGAACAAACGCAGCTAAACATTCGCAACAGCTGAATTACAAGCTGGACAGGGACAGTTTCAAAGCCAACGTCAACAAGCTGTGTATCAAGTGTATATTGTTAAAAGCACGACACATGGCATAATGTTGCGTGGTTTCTCTCAGACAACACAGACTGTTGATATCCATGGCTCAGTATGTCTTAAAGTCTCAGTCTGCCAAATGTGAAATAACATGTGACATCATGTGTTCCAAAGACACCGAGCATTTATAATATGGATCAGAAAAGTAACCTGAAAAAGTCACCCCAGGTCACCCGGAATGATACAGTTCTATGCAGCACCGATGACTTCCTATTAGCATTACGTAGTAACAATGGCTCTATCTGGTATTGTTTTAAATATACAGTGAGACACTGTGTGTTTACTGTAGCCCACTTGTATACCTGTCAGAATTTTTCAGTCAGATCTGAAGTAAAAAACAATATAACGGTGTGACAGACACGTGCAGTTTGCAAGAAGGACATTCTCACACATTATACAGTAAACACTCATTTGTTGCACTGTTACTTAAAATTCTATGGCTTCCACTTCTGTTTCTGTTTATGAGATTCTCACGAAGTCGCTAATCTCATCAATTTTACTATCAACGGCCTATATCTTTAAATTTAACTCATTTAATTCGGTCAAATGTGTGGGGTTGTTGCTACTCTGCTACCATGACAACTTGTGTGAATTCATGCAAAAGTGTTTATGCAAACATTTTGTATTGTAAGACACCTGATATCAAATCTGAGCAAAAAGGAACCAATCCACAAGTCCCGTCCCATTCAATATGGCTATTTCTCAGAAATAATCACAACTTGTTAACCCTTTGATGCCCACTGTTGCCACATGGGTATAGCTGTAAAGCATCCTGTGCCAGACCGGGTTAAGCTGTTATTTGTAATTTTTGACATCAGGGCACTCTGACACTCAGCCCTGAGCGTCAGAGTGCCCAGATGTCAAACATTACAAATGACAGCTTAACCCAGTCTGGCACAGGATGCTTTACAGCTGTACCCATGTGGCAACAGTGGGCATCAAAAGGTTAAATATCATTTGGATGGTGTTCATACCTCGATACTGTATTCCTGATAGTGCCTCAGATTAGTCAGAATGATCTCATTCATGCCATAAACTATGGCTGCCTCGTACTCTGGGAGACTCTGTGTCCCATTCTTAGTGTCGGTCCGATTAGCTGATGTCAGGTTACTCGATGGTGATTGGTTAGCCAGTGCTAATTTTGCCTGCTTCCAGACAGAACGGACGTCGGAGATGTTCTCGGCCGGATTAAAGTAGACTATCTCGTAATTCATTGTCAATGGCCTAAAACAATGAACACAACGTCAAACAAATTTCTACTGCGACCATCTTTAATTAAACATCACATGTAGTTTTTTGGTCTCGGTAGCACAACAGGTTGGCATGGGTAAATGGTAGCGCGTCGGACTAACAATCGAAGGTTGTGGGTTCGATCCCCGCTAACGCAGCGTGTTTCACAGTTGACAGGTAACCGCCTGGGGTAAACTGTCGGCTGTGGCCGGCCACCACTCCTTCTTCCGAGCTGTAAGAAGTTGGAGTTTAAGACTGTCAGCGTTGATGGACTCGGATCTGGCATGGGTAAATGGTAA
>Ga0056129_1000613_pt1 | contig 9995 bp, 5 predicted proteins | sample WorMetLIZISLAND1_FD_71118 | JGI IMG/M metagenome (GOLD analysis project Ga0056129, IMG submission 71118) | Marine gutless worms symbiont microbial communities from Max Planck institute for Marine Microbiology, Germany - Olavius loisae LIZARD... ...
ACTCATAAAAGCAATGTAAACAAAAAGTATGTTAACAAGTAGGCTGCAGACAGAAACTGTTCTATATCGTATGCATATATCAACCGTACTGTATAGCCTTAGATTTCACCGGGGCCAACCTGTTACTGTCAGAGTGCCCAGATGTCAAAAATTTACCCCGAGGAATGTCCAGCTCTATGCCTCTGACTTATATGGTATATTTTATAACCATTGTCCCTAAAATGTCGTATTGTCATTCAGCCTATTCATGGTTATGCTTTTACGTCGTACCCTGTAAGTTTTGATAGCCAGTCCCCAAAACAGTCACTTCCGTTTCTCGTTAATTTGCACACTCATGGGGGACTTTGCGGTGTCATAGTGTTGTTATTGTTATCAGGAAAACCAGCGTAAACGTAACTTGAAACGAGTAACTTCATACGATAAATTATCGTAAGCAGTTCGATTGGTAGCTGCACAGTGTAAACACTAGATACAAAGTCTGAAACAGTGAAACACTTCAAAACAGACATATGAACGTTCAGAGGCAAACGTGTTACGAGCCGAGTTTTCAGAATCATTATACCAATCTGTAACAGACAACGCAGCACCACTCAGCTATAGATTAGAACTAGAGCTAAAGTACGACAGGACTCCTATAAGAAACTCTAATTATCTCACACAAACTACTTTACTCAATCCATACTCTTAAGCAGGGCGGCTTGAGGGCGAGAAGGGTGATCAAGCTTGCAATTATTCCAGCCTTTCCTCTGAGCGACACGATGACCCTTCAAGAGCAAATCTGTCCTAGTGCCACTAACGAATGACGAATTTATGAGTTTCGACTGTAAAGATGCAAACTGAAAGTCTGGATCGTACCCGAGTTGGACTGAAGCCACTCTCCCAGTAACAGACATTATTCTGGCAGCACGGCGGGAAGCCACGGCAGGGAGCATTCAACTGCTTGCAGTCGAGCACACCACGCTCACGTTGTTCCACAGTGTCCTCCCTGTATAAGTAAGTAAGTAAGTAAGTAAGTATTGTACACAGAACGTAACTCATGTTATTGAAGAGCAGATGGTATGTAAATTATTACAAATTACGCTCAGCCCTTGTTTGTCGTCTCTCCAGTTTTTACCGTTTCCACACGTTAACAGCTACATTTCACGTAAAATTGTCACGTTAGACCTATACGTTCAATGCATGACGTGCTGGACATGTTTCAAATTTTATCGCCTGCAATTCGCCTTCGTTATTGATATAGCAATTCCGTCAGTCTGTTTGCCGTCAGTAGTAAATCGGTTTAGCGTAGTTAAAAATTATAATCTTATTTTCATTTCATTGATAAACATGTGTTAGCAAATGGAACGTGCATTTTCAAGATATTGTTCTCAGCAATATTCTGAATACCTGAAACGACACTCAAGACCATTCAAGATCATCGGAGAACACTTGATGCGGCGGATTTTCTGGCTACTCGTCCGTTTTAACGCATGCTAAACATTTCATTATTGTATTTGTATCATTCATGACACATCGAGTGGCCGCCCATTATAACTATAATCTCAATCTTGCACCGTTTATGAGATAGGCCTATTGTGACTTATAGGCCAAAAATATTGATATTTTTATCCCTTCCTGTTTTTAAAGCGCTGCTATACGGGTGATCCCGTCCGAATTTCGTAACAGCGATTAGTTTGCATAAAACTAGAATGTCGGAACTATTCGGCCGTGAAAAAAACGTTTTGGCGACACGAGCCGATTTACCATACTGGAGTGTCACAGACGGACGGACGAAGAGACGGATTACATCGTGAGGGAATGCAGACGCGAAATAAAATCAGTTTTCCCTATACCAAAACCCCAAGTTATCCCCAATTTTTTCAAAACACCAAAAAAGAAACACAAAATTTAAATAGAAACACCTTAGTCGATGCATTTCGATTTCATAACCTCCAAGAGGCTCCAGCTTCCCAGCTGTAGCACAGGGTAGTAACTAACATTAACGACGACGACGATACAATGCCTACACGGAATTTAGACTCGAACTGGATTTACTGGAGCTCAAGCCATGGGCATTGCCATTTGTTTGTTTACTTTCCTTCTGTTATATATTTTTATTTTTGGATACGTGTGCTAGACTAAGCTGATCAGTGACTATACAGTCAGCTTTTCAGTCTACATTAAACTCTCTGTAATGTACACGCATCGTAACGACTGCTCATGTACACAAACTCAAAACCATGATAACAGTAATAAACAGTAATAAGCTTATGCTTACAATTCTCGACTTGCGAATCTCTTGCCTGCAACATCAGAAAACAAGAATGAATCGTCGACTACTCAAAAACAGAAAACACAGGATAAATTTAAAAACCATAGCTTTTGAATTCCTATATTACAAGCTTTAAGAATGATCTCACCATCAATTAAACAAAATTTTATTTACTTGACTGGTGCTGCTGGTATCAGAGACTATACAGACTATGACATTTTTGTAGTACAAAGACTGTCAAAAATTGCTGGAAACTGAAGCTGTGTTGCTCAACACAAAAAGAAATGTCGACTACAACTGCTATCATTTTGATATTATTCGTTAACGGAGAACAAGGCCTATAAATTAGATATTATACTTACTGCGTGGATGCGCCTGCGATAAAACAGCAATAGAGATGACAAGAACGGCAATTGCTCCTGTGTAGATATTCATTTTACGAATCTGACGTTGCCTGAAACAATCAGTTCAGCTAGCTGAGACTGTATACGATGTCGTTGACAGGTTGACTGCTGAATCGTCGGCTGATATAGCCTACAGTTCGACACAACGTCAGCGTTTGGGCGGCGGTACAAGATCCTGGTCAAAGGTACGATGTACAATGTAAACACGCCATTAACGTCGATTCTTCTTCGCGACTTGCGGATGTGTCTATACACTGGGGGTTTACAGAGTACAGATTAATTCACCAGCGTACAGTGGCGAACCCAGAAGGGTTGGCTTGAATTGGGAGGCTAAGAACACGAGGTTTCGCTGAGCCTGACATGCATACCGAGGTGGAGATTCCGATTTCGTGGATGGAGGAAAGGAACCAGATGTCTGAAGTAGTAGTTGCAATGTAATAATAATTTAGGGTCAGCCTAGTAATTAATGTCCCAGCCTAGTTCATTTCGGATACGATCTTTCCATTGGCGTAAATCTCGCAACCTCCTCAACAATCATCTTCGTTATAATACTTATTTGGAAAAAAATGAAAACAGAACCAAACGTGACTAGGCCCTACATCTGAAAACAACCCCCAAAACCTAAACAACAACAATACAAGACTAGAAACCAAGCTGTCGCTGGGATATCGTACTGCCTCACAGCAGACAATCTAGTAATTAGCGATTGTTGCTAAATATAGCAATAACTGATGGGCTCTAAGCGTATTAGGGTCACAAGTTTGACCTTTCAGGGTTACATAACGACATCAGTCACGTAACCATTCGATTCCCCATAGGCCATTTCCTATTGATGGTCCTTTGGACCAAGCTTCTATCTACAGCGGTTTCCGAGATATTCAATGGCGAACGACCTCTAAACAAAGGTCTAGGTGATTCATTTTGGCACCAATCGATTCCTTATATACGACTTCCTATAGGTTGTCAATAGTCACCTTTGCTCTAGAATATACCGTTTAGACACAATAGGGCCTATATACGTTACAGACAACAGACGGGCGCAACATTGTAGCATTAGCGCGACCGTTAGTACGGTCGGCTAAAACTACAAACGTACGCAACACAGTCTTCACAATGAAACCAAAACCACAAAACCTGAGTCAGGATGCCTCTTACGCCCTCAAGCCAGGCATATTTTACTGACCCTAGACCCACAGGAGCAACTATCAGATGCGGATCTAGGAATATCTCTTCCCCTTCGTCGCACCCACTGACTATGTTTCCTGAGGAGTATCACAAGTTCCACAGCTCGCTGTCGGTGGCAGGGGCAGAACCTGGTTTAAATCGCGCAGTGCTTGGTTTTTCAACAGGCGTTGCACAGTTTGCGACAGTAGCTGTACGATTACGAGTGAGACTGAGCGACTGGTGAATGGGAGATTTCCACCTCTCACGGCGATGATCTCCGACAGAAAAATATTTGTTCCATTTATGGGCACTTAAAAGCCACAAAACACGCGACTGATAACTGTATAGTGCATATAGATATTTCGAAAATCGTTTAGACCAGCCTAGTATAGGGGGCAATCGTCCCCACCGTCAGCTGTGTATCCACTACTGTTTACGTAGCTAGCAACTGGCACATTGAACAGTTCCGTTAAACGCTTCGATGGGAAAACAACTGTGCCTAAATGTTGAGAAAAAGCAGAGCGCGTGGTGTGCAATTTCTCAGCATGGCACTGTCACCAGTAGGCCTACACTGTATCACAGCAAAGATACGAGTTTTGTTTTCATATGATAACTTTAGCAAATGTAAACCATTTGTATATTAATTTCACTACTGCATCTAGAAATAAACTACAATATTAAACCTACCAAATCATTGTATTTGCAATACACACTAGACCAACAGCCCACTTTTGTATACCAGCACTATCAAACACAACAAGTACAGTTGTAATTACACATAGATGTTTGCAATTCATACATTGAATTACATACATTAATTCATACATAAGTGTTTTGTCTATTATTGTGTATGCACATGCATTTTTTTGTCGTTCGCATTGTCTGATTTTTCCTTTGTAGATTTTCCTTCAGTACTTTTGTAATTTTTGACATCCAGGCACTCTGACACTCAGCCCTGAGTTAGACAAAGTGGACATAAATTTAGATGCTTAAAAGTATTTAAGTTTTGTTGTAATATAAAGGGTTTGTATTTATCAATCAATCAGTCAATCAATTATGTATCACTATTGAAAATTTCATTATTTTGTACATTTGCACACAATTAATTGAATATAACAACACAAAATGTTAATAACTTACAAATTGGCGTGTAATGCTACAACAGTTCAGCGAATCCAGTTTCATGGGCACAGTGAGAAATAAATTATTCTTCACAAACAATACTCTACATGCTGAATGTCACTGACTGTATATAAAATAACCTTGCCAGCTAAATTAATCTGAACTTAATTTGCTGCAAAAAAACACTGAGTGTCTCTGGCTGAACTGTGGACTATTTCACTGAAGCTACAGACAGCCAAGATTACCGTTGTGGAATGCATTGTCGACTGTATGAACTTTATGGAGCAATACATCACTAATTATTATTTCAAAGATAATCAACAGTAGTTACTGCTGCAGCAACAGTTCCACCACCATAATGAGCATTAGCCCATCTGCAAGCACATTTCCCTCATACATCACGAAGGTTTTTTTGCCTTCAGCATCAGAAATACATGATGCAACCGGACTGGCAGTAACAGAACAAGATAAACATAACCAATGAAATCAACAGAGATAATTATTAAATGTCTTTTTGTGTTGGCGGCCGAACGTCGCTATTTCTCCTGATACAACGAACGAGCCACTTTATGCCTTCGTCTACGCCATCTCTGACAAAACACAAAATGTTATTAATCAACTGTTAATTAATGAACAACAACAATAATAAAATAATGATAATTATTATTATTATTATACCCATAGACCCTATGCCACATATGAAAGTTTTCTTTCAAAAGTGACTTCCAAAAGCCACTGTTGAAATCAAACACAATCACATTTGCACAAGTTTCTACTTTTGCACAAACAGAATGAGTGCTATTCCTGAAAGTTTTCTTTCACGTATGGTGAGCTGTGATTGGCCACCAAGAAACGTGTGATGATGTCATGGTCGCTATACTGAAAGTGTGATTAGTGAAGATGATTTGTTGAGATGAGTTCTGAGTTGGTCTAACATATCTAACACAAGTTTTGAAATGGTTCGTTTGTTTACCGAAGACGTCCACATAGCTTGACTTACGGCCGTCAAATCTGACATGAGGGAGGAAGGATCCACCATGACAGGGAATTAAAGTGAGGGATTTAAAAATTCATGGGGAAGAGGCAGAGACTCTTGGGTGCAATACCTAACATGTTAGACATTGCTTTTAAATTAATTTGACAAATAGCTCTTTGATGCAAGCCAGACAGTAAGGCTAATCATAACATAAACAGGCTGTAATAGTTTCTAAACTAAACCAAAAACGTATTTTGGGCAGAATAGACCCAAAATGAATCATTTATGACAATCATCATTATAATTTGTCAAGCACAAAAGTTCTCTTACATTACAAGCTGTTTATGATAAAAAACGATAAATCACAAAGTCACGTTTTTCCATGAAAACGACCAAAATCACAATGTTCTATCAGCAATCAACTACAATGAGATCAAGTTTCTAAACCTGGAAACCAACCACAGCATTAATCATGCTTGAAACTGAACAGAACTAGTTAATGCAGCATTAAATTATCATACAACATCACTAATTCTAACAACATAACATGACCCTCTGAAATCTTTTATAGAAAATAAAGTGACAAAATGGCAATAGCTTCTTGCCAAACCAATTACTCAACATACATGATTCAGTCTATCATATAACACAAACCCTGTAAGTGCAGAGACGGCCATGGCGTTGCACTCGCGAGAACTCAGTTTGTGTCCTGTCTCCTGGAATGCAGTTTTCACAGTTGACAATGACAAACAACCCTGAAACAAAACACATACAGGGTTAGGATTTTTTAGCACTTGTAACATGCATATAACAGCTAAATCATGCCTGAAACAGTTTACCGGTAATGTTTATTAATAACATTAACGACAATAAGAATGATAAGAAACGACGAGAAATTATTCATTTAGGATGAATACTGTAGAAAAAGCTGCATAGAAATTTTGATGAATGGTATCAAAATCTATACAATCGATCGGTAGTATAAGTCCTGCAGTTGACATAAAATTACAAGCTATAGATATCGGGAATCTTCGTCCTTGAAGAGGTGAGACCTATTGTGAGACAATTACAAAGACCCAAGAGACTTAACTGAGGCTATGCTGAACACTGTAACTAACTTGTCAAAAATGTAAAAAAGTCAGTTTAAAAGTTCATTTCTAATGAAAATATCCAACTCATCTTCTCACTCACACAGACAATTATATACAAAACCCTACATATGTGTGAATAATTTAATAAGAACAATAAGAATAAAAGAACATGAACGCCTACTTCCAAATCTTGTTTGTTTGCAAGTAATAACAGTGGAACTCCACGTAATGTGTCATTACATATCATCAAATCTGTAACACAGCATGAATAAGTAAGTAAAGCAAGAGGACCTCGGAACGCTGAACATGTACATGACCAAAGTGGGACTTAATGAAAGTTTGGCAGCAAATTGGCCAAAACCATACTCAACTCAACTCAAGTCCAAACTGGTCCAAATAACTAAATAGGTAAAGTTGCAGTTTACTACTTGAAGCACATAAAACGATATGTGAAAATATTAACATCACACATACAAAAATTATATGTTACATAATACATATAAGTAAAATTAATCATTAACTACTACATCTTGTACTGTTTCAAAGATAATAGCACTTCTATGCCACATATGACAGCATTGAACAGTCCTTCGCGGACCATAGCAGTAATTCCACTGTAATAGAATGATAACTGAGGAAAATTAGTTCACTGTTTAGTTCAGTTCTCTAACCCCATTACGGGACACAAAAATAAAAAATATATTTCAAAATGTAGCACAGCAACATAGACACAAAGACATTGTCTTACCAAAAGCCTGTTTGGATTCCTCTACCCTGTCACCATCAGAAGAGTCCACAACGTAAATGATGGCATGAGATTCGGCATAATACTACACAAAGAACAGATCATCTCTACACATTTCAACATCAGCAACATAAAAGCTGCTTTTCCACTGTTTATCGATTAAAGCCCGTCGTACATGGTGAAATAAAGCTGAAATAAAACACTGAAACTGTTTCAGCCTCATTAGCATATTTTTCAACACGGCGAAACTGTTTCAGTGTTTCAGTTTCAGGGATGTGTGGACGTCTGAAATAAAACTGCAGTTAAACAATGCTGCTCGTGGTCGGCTTTATTTCACGCATCCGCACATCCCTGAAACTGAAAACAAAACTGTCGATGGTCGGCTGAAACGAAGCCCCGACAGTCGGCAGTTTTGTTATATTTCACCATGTGTGACAGGCTTTAAACTTTAAATTTGGCAAACACAAGCAGCATCCTGTTGTAATGCAAAGATGAGATTCATCCAATGTGTCCAGGCTGTAACACTTAATATTTCACAATAAACTTGACTAAAGCTTCTGTATTGAAGAACACTAACACGAGGCATAACTGCTATCAACTGCCGTTCAGCAGCTTCATGTGAAACACAATAAAACCACAGCAGTTGATTGTCAATGATATAATTATGGCTCTGCTGCAGGGGAGAAAATAAGCTATTTCATCTCACTGTAACACTGTAACAGTGGCTCTGTAGTTAAAAAACACCACAAAATAACCAGTTTATCAATAGGTTGTTAAGATTCTTCGATATTAAAGTTGTTACATTCCTGCATCAACTTTCATGTTACTGCTCTAATAAAACTGATGCTGAACAGATGGAAAGCAGGACAACATGAATCCTCAAAAAGTGTGCTAAACAGATAATAACAAGATGGTAGGGAAACCCTACAATGCAGCCGATGCTATGGCCACAATTTGCGATGCAAGTTCTGACTAGGGGTTGTAAGCCCCCAGTTTGGGGGCAGGAGGTGGTCGTAGGGGAGTGGACATGGGTCCCCTGAGTACTCCTGTGGCGACTTCCTATGGGCTCCCCATAGTAACCATAGCCTATCTCTAAACGTTTTTGCAGTGCTCTGTCTCGTCACGGACAGATGGACGGACGGACAGAGGGAATTGGTCCAGCAAAAGGTGGCACTGTGCACTAAAGTGTATCGGTCACCAAAACAACGTCAATAAAGCAATGCACGAAGTGTGTTCAGTACATGTCAAAGCAGAGCAAATCATCACCTTATCCCACAGAGACTGCAACTCCTCTTGACCACCAAGGTCCCAAAAATTTAACCGCACACCTTCTACATCAATCTGTCCAACTACACACCGACATAAAACAACTATTAACACATCTATGACAAACAAAAACTATACGAACAGTTCCAGAATATATTAGCATTTTTCAACCGTGAAAGGTAGCTGCAAAATAAAACCATGCATTGCAAGATATCATCATAAACATCACCAATGAGCATTTCTATGGTGCTTATTACTGACAGGACACCAGCGTCTAACAATGTAAAACTAAAATAATCTTAAAACACAATGCATAATCATTAACATAATTTCCGGTGCAGACAATGAGCTGAATTCACCCGTCACTTTCAATTTTTGGCAAATTTGTGGACGCACAGAATCACACATAGACACACACACAAGTGGACAAACAAATGACACCTCAGTTTTTGCAACAACTAAGCTAAATAATACACCCCATACAGGACTGCTGGCCGACACGAGAAAGAATATCAACAATCTCAAATCTGTCAAATCTAAATTTAGATGTTGTCTTGGAATGTCATAATTCATTATTAGTCTTTTGATTACATGCATATTGGCAGAGGAGATAGCCTTTGAAATTGGCCATTGTCACAACTTTCAGACCAATGACCATGGATTGGGTCATATGGCATAGTCGTGTATCACTCTACCTCTGCATGTACATACTAAATTTCAATGAAATCAGAAAAATGTTTTGTGGATGGACGAACATACGGACGGATGGACATAGTTACTGGCTTTATTAGACGTAATGAGTAGCAGAATTTATAATTGTTAAGTATCTAAGAAATGAATAAAAGATCAGGAAAAACATCCATACTGTTAAGTCCGACCGTCGTAGTAATTTTAGCTGGATTCATTGCCTTGTAATCTTTACTGAACTTTGTTTTCGTTTGTTCTAAATATGTCTGCAAAACAATCAGCATATTAT
>Ga0056129_1000614_pt1 | contig 9986 bp, 10 predicted proteins | sample WorMetLIZISLAND1_FD_71118 | JGI IMG/M metagenome (GOLD analysis project Ga0056129, IMG submission 71118) | Marine gutless worms symbiont microbial communities from Max Planck institute for Marine Microbiology, Germany - Olavius loisae LIZARD... ...
ATTTCCCAGATTCCAAAGTTCACTACAACATTGTGTTTTAACTGCTAGTTAATGATCCATTTGTATGATTGTAATTGATTTATGTGTGTTTTAAGGTCAACTATAAGCGCAGTTTCTGCCAGGTTGTACCTGCCATTTGTACTGATTGTATTCTGTGTTTTTTTGCCTCGTGTTATTATGTGGCTAATAAATGATTGATTGATGAATAAGCATCATACAGGACTGCTTATAGACTTCTTATGACATGCTATCTTTGAAGGTCATGTAGTGTCGATTGAGTAAGAATATCATAAATCTGTCCAGAAAAAGATGTAGATACTGTCTTAGAATATCATAATTCACCATTAGTGTTTTGATTAGATGCATACCGACGGAAGTGATAGACTTTGAAATCGGCTATTTTCACAACTTTCAAACCTCCGTGACGTTAGATTGGGTCATACATCATACCAACATGTAGCACTCATGACCTCTACGTACATAACAAATTTCTCTCCAGTCCAAAAATTTTTTGGTGGATGGACAGATGAAGGACGTATGTACGGACGGGCAGACGAACACTGAGACTGGCTTTATTAGTTTGATTTGAAGGAGTCGAAAATTTAATGATACACAGGCATAGATAAGCAGCTGCAGAAAATCAGATATATGCATCGTATCGTTGAATAATATCACACACTAAACCTCCACAGTGGAGCACAGACAACACATGTGACGGATGTGATTTCAAAGCTTCAACTACAGCAAATCAGAAATAAGCCGAACACAGCGTTTACAGAATGTCAAACTTATGAGCTGAGAACAAACCAAAATAAGGCATTGAACGGAGTTCGGCGTAGGCACGAACCAACAGGAAAATCAAGTAGAGAATGTAGAGGAGAGCCACGATGCCGAACATCACCTTCACTGCCTGCAACGAATGAGAAATTACACAAAAGACCCATCACTATAAAGCCAACAATTTACATAACAAAACAAAACTACATGTAAACAACAAATACGCGAGACTGCAACTGAATGCCTTTAGGTACGAATGCTATAATAATGAACTGACAATATACAATAAAGGTGGACCAGCTACCAGCTTAGTCAATTCCAGCAGTAAATGCCAATGTGACTAAAATCTGCTCAACTAGTTTTACTTCCTAAAATTTTTGCAGCATATTTTACACACTGGCATTATACACGCGATTGTCATTGTGGAAAACATTACACAAAAGATGTTGAATTTGTATCGACAAAAAATAATTCGTCTCATGAATGGATGGCATACGTGAATCTGCACTGATCTAAACATACCATGGCATAGCCAGTGTCAAACTGGTAGTCATAGGTTGGATCAGAGAGCTGCTTGAACTCCTGCCAGCAAGACAGTGATACTACTAATAACCACAACGAACCGATCAGCAGCAGCTTCGGCATGTAGAACGTCAGCAGGCGTCGCTTGGTCTGCTCCGTCGACACACAACAATACAACATTTGACATCACTATTGGCTCGACAAAATTTACGTCAAGCAGCCAATGAAGACTTCTGCAGTGAGACCGCTAACATGCAGACACAGCCATCCATGGCACTTTATACTCTAGGGAATGGGATGGACGGATGGACGGTTAGGGTTTTATGGCATCTTAAGCATGCAAATGGTGTCGTATACCATGCCTGAAATAGTTTAACGTTTATAAGTAAGACCAATACGATACCATACGATACGATAGGAGAGTTTAACATGGACTCGAAAGCTGAGTATACAGCTTAATCTAGCACACGTAGCCAGAAACTAAACAAACAAAGCAGTGCCCCTATAATTCATAAAAGAAATTATTCGTTAAGGATGAATATTATGAAAAAGAGATGCCAAGATAAGAAGATCTTAACAGCTTCCACCATGGAGAACTGGAGGAGACCACTAGGACGCCCTCGTACTACATGAACTATCCAGCAGGACCTGAAATCCAATAACCTCTCCCTGAGTGAAGCAATTGACGTGGCTCAGAATCATCCACTCTGAAGACTGATGTCTACGTTTGGCGCTACACACTCCTAGTGGTGCATGCCAGAAATGACAAGCTGTATGGACTACTTCAAGGGCAGGTTACACTATCGTGAAATCTGTCTGACACTAATCACTTCCTTGCAGTGAACTTCACGTAACACATACTACAGACGAGGCTGCCATCAGCTGACTGTCATCAGACGGTACTCGACACATGATAACATTTATCAATTTACAGACAGACATATCGGTGCCGACCTGACGGACGCCGTGATAGATGCAGAGCCAGTAGAGAAGGAGGGCGGAGAGGAACGTCGCCTGGAAGACGGTGTCAAACATTCCAGGAATCCAGCTGTTTGCAAGGAATGTCAACGGAAATATCGGATCTGTTCCGATCAACACACGCCAACACTTGACCCAACATGAGCACAGTGACACGGCAGCGGTCGCAAGTACAGACGCTTAAACAGCCAATAAACAGTTATAGTCGTTTCTCAGCACAGAGCATACAAGTTCTCACGGGAAGACAATGTTATAACTGAGCAATACAGCTGAGTGGATTAAATGTAATTCCGTCGCTCACTCTAAGCCAGTCTGCAACTATATCACAAAGACAATCAGATGACAGGGTGAAAACTGTTCTGCTAAAATTGTTTGTGGTTCAACCGTGAAGAGCTTTAGGACGTTGTCGAATAAATAAAAAACTGAGGAAATTTTAAGTAGTTTTTCATCTTTGCATTATGTAACTGACAGACTGGTAGGAAACTGTGAACAGTGTGAACTGTGTATTGCTGATTAGTACTCACTAATGAAAATATACTGAGAACGTTTATGTTGAAGTTTCAATCGACAGTAAAAAAATTCGAGCTGGCAAAAATCCGGATCTGGCTAGATATTCTGTGCCAGATAAGGCAAAAAGTTTATACCCGTCTAGTACTGGTAGAGAGCAAACAACATAACGATGAACCAGAAGCACTCCCGTCTCCCCACATGACTCTCAACACTGGAAACCTAATCTCTCTCTTACCAAGTTACAGTCGACATGGAATAAAACAGTTACCAATCAGATAAACATATTAGCGTGTGAACATGAAATGTAAACAGACTATAGTCAAGTTCTCTCAGCAACGTCTTTATAACCAGTGCTAACAGTCTACCGACCGACCAATGAAGAACTTACTGTTGTAGAGGAGGAGTAATGGCAGAAGCATCGTCATCCATTTCTGTTCTATCGACCAATCATGAACAGCAAACTTCCTCAGCGAATGTGCAAACCAACACTGTGAAAAACACATACTGGTCTATATGACTTAAGCTAAAGTATAGCTGTAACTACATCAATCACCACAAACATGATATGCATCATCGTCACCATCATCATTTCTGGCATGCACCACTAGACATGTATAGCGCCAAACGTAGACATCAGTCTCCAGAGTGGACGATTCTGAGCTACGTCAATAGCTTTACTCAGGGAGAGGTTATTGGATTTCAGGTGAGTAAGAGTGCCGGCGCACTTAAATAAAAAGTCACAATGCACCGCAGCCTAAACGAACAAAACGCCTTAAGTAATTGTCTATAATGTCCTAACGTAGTGCCTCTCCTCCAGATCTCTGTTGGTAGGTTGTTCCATAGCCGCGGTCTTGCTGGATAGTCTTCATCCACACAGTATGAGGGAGGTCTCCTCCAGTTCTCCAAGAACGAAGCTTTCAAGGAACCTGTGCGGGAAAACTCCGTCGGGACGTGGCCGTACAACTACTGTGGGCAAGATGATCATAGCGTTGTGCTACAGTGACTGACAAGTGTGCCAAATGGCTCTGACGTTCAGCTGCTGGGAAGGTGACCATAGATCTTTTATGACATGTGATGCAGACTCTATGCTGCATTAAAACATGCCTTTCCTCGTGCTATCGTCAACATACGAACCTCTCAAACAAGAAACAAATCCAACTTGCCCTAGTCAGACATCATCTTAACCACACAGCCACATGAACAGTACAAGGATATGATAGAACTCACTGTGGCAAAGAACGCCATCACGAGGAAACCAAATCGCAGCCAGATCTCCAGTTGGGTGAACCGTGGATTGTAGCTTGTGAACTGTTACACACGACACATAAATTAACGTCAATACTCAACAATAAACTCTTAACAATTATCAACCTCCAACTATCACAATTGTCATCGATTTCTTAGCATTATATCATATCAATATTTCTTCCAAACAAAATGCTTCAATAATTACGTTATCACAACTGAATGCCCAGTTTTGCACTAGAACACTGCATTTAACCACGGGTGCAGTTGAAGACCATGTAGCTTGATGCCCGTAGCACGTGCCTACCTGGTAGCCATAACGTGTGCAGTAGGCGGCTGACCAGGTGGGTCCATGTGTGTGAGAATTAAATGACAAACATATAAAAAGTTCTCAAGATAAAAGGCCGTTTCGGGCAGCTAACCACCACCACATATTATCAATTTATATTCGCAAGAGTTAATTCACGAATCAAATGCATACCAGCATCTTAGTTTAATGTGACTGCCAGGCCACATGTGCTAGCATAGATGTTACAGCGGTTTAATTGTGTGAGAGTGAAATGCCAGGCAAACTAACCTTGAAGACCATAGAGTCGAGAACCACCGAGTGCAGTCCATAGATATGCACAGTGATGATATAGTGCGGATAAGCCAGGTAACTCACGTGCAGAACGATTATATCGTCGCACACCTGACAACCAATGGACCAAAAACGTCTCATGTAGGTATGCAAAATAGGCAAAAAAATATACTCGCATTAAGTCGCAAAATTTATGACAAAATCGTGTCCGAAAAGTTATGGGCGACATATCACTTGGTCATAAAATAAATAAATTTTTCCAGCCGACAAAATACGCAATTTCCGTCGAAACAGTGCATAGTCATCTCAAATGCCACAGGATGATGCTGTCTATGACGATGATGACCGTCTACCATGATGACGACACCGCAGATGACAAATTCGATGACGACGGCGAGGATTATGCTGACCTTCTGCATCCAGTACAAGTCCTCAAAAACCACCTATGACTTATACACGGGTCAACGATTTTGGACTATATACGGACTCATTTTTTTGGGGGGGCAACTTATATGCGGAGCGACTTATACATAAGTATATACGGTACATAAAATCATTCCTGAACCCACAGTGGCCTACCGTGCAACATCGATCACCATTTCTGCAATCTCCCAGCTCCAATTTACACTGTAAGACCACAAATACTGCTCTAGCTCGTCACTCTAGGTGCACCCGTTCAATCCCCAGCTTTTGCCAGCATTCACAGAGAGTCCAAGAGGGGTGGCTAGGCTGAGTTCACATGAATGACAGGCTACATATGAAGATAATTGACTCATTCTCATACAGGGTCACTTTTTTAGTTTCTTTTTTACTTTTCCACTCACTCGAGCTATTTATAACATCACATCATATCAACTCATCGATATCACAACCATTTTCATCGTTGTGATTATCGGGATAATTTGCCGAGAATGAGATCGGACCTCGCGAGTGCAGTGAAGCGTGCGACTGTGATTGACCAACTGTTGACTCAGCAGTGAGTTGGACGCAAAGTTGTCGTTGTCGACCTCCAGTAGACCGCGAGTCTCAACGGTCATGTTGAACGGCATTGCTAACACGCCACCTTCACACAGCATTATCAATGTCTCTAGACCTTATCTTAACCCTCTAATGCCCACTGTTGCCAAATGGGTACAACTATAAAGCATCCTGTGCCAGACCAGGTTAACCGTCATTTGTAATGACATCCGGGCTCTCTGACGCTCAGGGCTGAAAATTACAAATGACGGCTTAACCCGGTCTTGCACAGAATGCTTTATAGCTGCACCCATATGGCAACAGTGGGTGTCAAAGGGTTAAAATAAGGTCTTTTCGTGACATTTGCTCCAGAAAAACACACACAACGTGCAACAACAAACAAATCGATCGCTAGATGTCGCTGTTATCAGATCATTTACTGAACTGTATTAATGAGACTTTACTGTATCTGAATGTGACTTGTTACTGGTCTAAATATTGGGACAGATACTGCACAGAACTGGCAGCTTCAGTTAAACACAGTAAAAACAGTTTAATTTATGGCTCAAAGTTGATTGATCTACAATCAACTACTTCCAAGTGCTATGTGGCCTGACTCTAAGTGTAACGCCTATAAATTGCATATCTATACAGATATTCACTAAAGATAACCATACAGTCTCAATCTATTCACTCACAGCATAGTAACAACAGCCTCCAATGTCAGCACTCGTTTTCTGCCAGATAACTTTTTAAAATCAATAAAAAAGCAACATGAACTTTTCAAATAATTTCTCTTATAAAGACAGTTAATTGTGTGAAATCTGTAGCGTGATCTCATTTTATTTTCAAACTTGTGTGCAAGCCGCAGACGACAGCTCGAGGCATTGAAAATTTCACAACATTTTCAACGGTTCAGGAGTCATCGTGCTATGGTAGTCAGGGTCTATTTGCGGCGTTTTAAGCATGCAAATAGCGGCTACCGGTATATCATTATCATGCTACGAAGACACAACGATGTTCACTACTCTATCACTGTGTGAGTGACAAATGTTGACGTCTTACTCTGACTGATGGCACTGCGAATGTGTGCACGCATCGTCAGCCACAGCTGCTGGTGGAACACAGACAGTGGTGGCGACTTCAGTATAAACGGTCCGCTGCTCTGTGCACCAATCACCACACATATTCAATTAACCTCATGTTAATAGCATCACCGTGCTGCCTTATCACTGACCACTTATTTCTCAATAACATTTTTCCTGACTAATGTCTTGAGGTTAAATTTCCTGCATTCGGCATTTACATGCAAAACGAGCTGGAAAAGCTTCTGGCTCTGGAGTGGACACACCAATGGAAATGAGGGGGGAAGCACAAATCACTACAGTTAGAGACAGAGCAGATAGATATACAATGAAGGACAAAATAAAGTCCTCCGTGGCTTTTGGCCAATGTCTAATAGTCATCAATGTTAACGCAAGTTCTCTATAAATCACAGATCACGTAGTTACAGATGCATGTGGACACATATGACTGCAAATCAATAAGAAACAAACTATACAACACATACAGCACTGCACAGTATTAACACAATGGACCTACGTGACATTTTAGTCAATGGATGTCTCATTATTTTTTATTACTATTCTAACAACTTCCTAAAGTTCTTGTAGGGAGATTATGTTTTTGGTCTATACATATGTCCATCAGTACATCTGTATGTATGTCTGTCAGTGTGTAAGATAAGTCAATAAGTTCCTTATGATTTTCGGCATGCTGTAGACACCGACACTTGCCAGCAGTGGTCAACTTTTTGGCACATCCATCCCTAGTATCTGCAAGGGATCCTAAGCGAGGGGAATTTACGATTGAAAATTTGATCCACAGTAATGCTACAACAAAGCAACTACAGTAATATCTTAGGGTCAGTGGAAGATATTTATGAGGTTAAACACACACTCTAACCCATGGGGTGGGGCCCATGGTCCGGTTTTTTCACACCAATGATCCCCAACAACTAGGAGACCGAGAGCTGCCAAATTTCTCTCTCACTTTCGTTTCTCCTTTTATCTCTACATTTTCTCCCACACTGGACCTGCCGAAGCTGGCCCACTGCGGTCACATGAAACAACCACAGCAACTGCTGGCCGGGAAGGGCCATGATAATGAAATTTCAATCTGAGGGCTCTGTTGGGAATAGAATTGATTGTTTTTCTGCTGATTTCAGTTATTATTTTAGTTTGATATTAATAATACCACCATAGGCATAGGCTGGTATTATTGCCCTGGCCCGGATAATTCTTAGTATTACCGCTACAGGCTGACAACTCGCTGCCCGGGCCAAACAGTTCTTAGTAGCACCGCCATTGGGCCGGTAGTTGTCAACCTGTAGCAATAATACTAAGAATTATCCGGGCCAGGGCGGTAGTGCTACCAGCCTATGGCAGTATTATCAATATCAAACTAAAATAATAACTGAAATCAGCAAAAACAATTAACTCTATTCCCAACTGCTCACATGTGCAACTCGTTAAACTTTCACTGGAGAGCAGTCCTGAACAATACTGAATGACAGACAGACGAGCAGACAGACACAATGCTATACAGCAATACTGTCCTCTCGATGGCACTGATATGTCAATGAACTAACAACAAATAGCAAACAAACCATGAGGTCAGTGGGTGAAGACACGAGTTGTGTGCTGTTTTGTTCGGTGAATTCCATGACACGCGGTCCTACACGCAGTAATGCACTCAACTTTACTAACAAACTACATGAACAATTCCCACTCGTCGACATACTCCACTGACGTTTCACTGGTGCTAACTTGTTTTTAGTAATTCTCACTATTCTCGCGACTCTATCACCAACAGTAAGTGTAGCCATGCATGTTGTACATTGTTGTACAGCAGTATGGAAAACTGTTCGCTGAAGGCTGATATTATACCGATTGGTTTTCTCTGTAACAAACTGTAACAATGTTCTAACAATCTATCTGTTATCACTCTAAAGTACTGTAAATAAATATCGACGTCGGCGATAGGACTACATTTACAAATGAAAATCAGACACCGGTTATGTATATACAACACATGACAGATATTTACCAGCCAAGCCGATAACCACGGTGACTGCAAAGCCAATCAGGAATGCAGAGGAGACAAGTGCAAAATGTCTTTTGTTGAGAGTGTACAAACGCATCTGAACCGACCTATCAAAACCATCACAACAACGCGTGTTTTACAAATCAGATAATATTATCCTTTCAGAGATTAAGCATCGGTAGGTTGCACAATGCACATTCTCATGCAAATGATATATGGGATGACTATAGTTCACAGATTGATGGAACTTTATGTGTTTTGAACGTATTGGTAAGGTAGATTATTTACTAAATGCATTTATCCAATGTATGAAGTTTTGCATCACCATAAGGTACAACAGAAGAGTTGAATATGCACTAAAAACATTGAGTGTGGTCAGCTTAATCTAGCACACGTAACCAGAAAAAAAAATAAAAGAAGAAGCTAAATAAACACCAGTGAGTGAGTGAATGAATGAGTGCCCACTTAGTACCATGCAGGTTTGAGATCTGTGAAGGCAGTCCAGAAGGAACCTGAAAGACTCTGTAGGAAAGGGTTTGTGAAACAGATGAGTTTTTAGTCCGGAGTAAAAGGTAGAGGCAGATGATGAGAGTGAAAGTGATGACTGTGACGAGGTGATGCAAGCAGGATGACGTGAACCAGAAGGAGAGTGAACAGGAGAGTTCAATATATCACCGTCAAACACTGAACATACACCCCGGTGTCTGTGAATACTACATCGGCCCAATCGGCGACCTCTCTTTGTTGACTGCCACAGCCGCCACCGGCGCCGCCGCGCGCATACACAGTTTGCATTCAGTCATTAAAATAAAGTTCCAAAAGTGACGCTGTTGTGTTTTGTTGTAAAAAACAGTTATTTGATACGAGAACACCACCAGCAACACCGGGCACTGACAGCCTCCGTATATCAGCCAACAACGACTCACTAAAGCATCCAAGCCCGCAGTCAGGACAGAGCTCAAAATGACAATAGGCCATATCATTTCTGTGCAAAGAACGAGTACATTGACGGTCGATTCCTAGCCGGCGGCGGTGGCAGTCAACAAAGACAGGTCGCCGATGGGGCCGATGTAGTATTTACAGACACCCATATACACCAACACTATCAGTCTGCTGTTTAGCTTAACCAACACTAACCATTACTTTATCTACTAACCCGATGTGCATCCACCGCCGTATGCCTACCCTAACCAGCCCACTAGCGAAATAAGTAAGTAAGTAAGTAAGTAAGCAGCCTTTAATCAACCAATGACAATAGCACAGGTTTTACAATGTAAGAAAAGCAAATCGTCAAATCAAAATACAACACAAG
>Ga0056129_1000615_pt1 | contig 9984 bp, 8 predicted proteins | sample WorMetLIZISLAND1_FD_71118 | JGI IMG/M metagenome (GOLD analysis project Ga0056129, IMG submission 71118) | Marine gutless worms symbiont microbial communities from Max Planck institute for Marine Microbiology, Germany - Olavius loisae LIZARD... ...
TAAACGAATGAAGATAGGCCAGTATTGTCAGCGAAAACGTTGTAAGCACGTCGAATTGGAGCAATTTTTGGCAGGCTTTCGCGTCGCGCGGGTTTGTCAGCGATAGCTGGGCTTACTTGTTCATTATCAGTGATGCCAATATGGCTGAGGATCAAGCAAAAAATTATACCAAAACAGGCTTACCATCGACAAAGTTAACTGCAAGTACAAAAACCAAGTAGTTTTCTGCAACACAGTATATAAATCATAGTGACAAAATAAACAATAAAAAGGCTGTACAACTTCAATATATTACAGTACACTAAATGACTGGACAGTAACTACTTCAATGATGTAATCACATGGCAACCGGGTATAATTACAATCTACAACAACTGTATGAGCACATGACACTTCACATCTGAAAAAATTCTAACACAGCACAAGGATATGTACTTGCAAACCTATTCTTGCACCAATTCTACTACATAAAATGCCACCACACAACACTGCAAAGTAAAAAGTAAAGTCTTTCCCAAGCCTCAAGGGCACACGAGGCAGTGCTGATCTCCATTTTTGTAGCCCTCAGCTGGATACCAACTAAAACTGCAAGACTACGGATACAGGGTCAGTGCACCATGTGGTATGCCCGTTTACTCCCGGGTTTTGCTGGTACTCATTAACTGATGGTGGAGGGTTGGCTTGCTGAGCGAGAGTAGCCACGGGGCCACGGGTGACATTTGAACCCACAACACAAAAGCTCACCAATCAAAAAACAGACACCTGGGTAACATAAACTAATCAAGAAACGTTGCTACATACTTTTGAATACGTATTCAGAAGCCAGTAATATATAAAAATTGACAGGCCGATAAGTGGTATTTTGTACAGAAACAATAAATTTAAAGTAGATGAGGACGAGGAACAGATAACAAGAGTGTTAGCTATGTTAAGCAACGCCAAACACTGTACTCTACTATTAAGCCATGTTATGTCTGCTACAACTGCTGTTCTGTTTGTCACCGGCAGTTTTCCACGCTTACCTACAGTACACAGCAACAGCGAACCTATGGCATTACTAGAGCAGGGTTTTACAAGTACGGTTTAGTATCCCACTCAACACACTTCAGAGACAATATTTTTAGAGGTCTACCAAACCAACAGCGTCAAAGTTTTCACAGGCCTGTTGTTCATTCTGTCAACAAACCAAAAGCATGAAATACATACACAGACATGACTAGTCAACAATGTGCAATGGTCGGCCGTTTTGACATCTAGTAAGACAGTGCTACTGAAGAATAAGTTAGCACAAGTGATACTGGATGCCTCCAAAATGCCTACAGGCATGAAACCTAGCATGTACTTTAGTGGTTTGACAAAATAAATACATTCTGTTGTTGTATTCAGATTACAGTGGCAAATTTCGTCATTTGGTTGATGGTGACTGATGTCAGAAAGCAATGTAATGCAATACACATGACACACAGTACATTTCTGGAGACAAATCTTCCTAGCCTAGGCCTTGACAGGTGCAAAACACCCACTAATCACTTGGCTGATATTGACAAAACTAAACAGAACTATAACCAAGAACAACACAAAAAAATCTATAAAAAAACAAATAAAAAACCACTAACATAAGCAATAACTAAAGCAAGTGAAGTTAAATTATGATTTGGAGTCCCTTTATTGCCGTCAAGCTAGGAAACTGATTGATCTATTGTACAATTCCTGGGGTGACAATATCCAAGAATTCAAATAAGAGAAGCATACAATGTAATGCCATCAACAAAAGTTATGATAGTACGAATATGATACTAATGTAACATAATGATATAAATATTACAGTAACACAGTTGTAAGATTACTGCAGCTAAGTAACCACTATAACATTCATCAGCTGACAGCTGTGAATTGTAATGGACTAACAGTACATGCACCAAGTTCATGCATATTCAGCAGCACATTCAGGGCTGGTTGCACTGTCCTTGGTTAAATCTTCGGTTAACTAACTTCAGGTTATTTCTTAATCAAAGGTTAACTGCATCTTGCGTTGTACCAACATAACTTGTGATCTGTTAACTGGGGGCTAAAATAGCAGAGACAGCATACATGTTCTACTGGCTAGTCAGTGGTCACGTGGATGGCTGTCACTGACATGCACTGGGCAGTAACAGAACACGACAATAACAGGACTGCCAGCCAAACGAACAGTGCCACACAGGCATCATTTCCTCACGAAGTTATGAATGCAATAACACGAGTTTTATAGACACCTGCATACATGTACAGTTATCTCATCAATCAAGCATTTCACATTGGTGTTTGATGGTCAAAATTGTTCGTGCAACTTCTCATCGCCATTATAAAATGGATTTTCAACAGGAAATATTCTGCATTCACTGGCGGGGAGTAACTCATCCAACTTAACTTATCCAAGTTACATTTACTTCATATGTATTTCATTGTGTTTCACTTATTGTCAACTTGATGCAACTGTCATCAATTAAATAAAGTTATGTATGTATGTGATAAAGTCAACAAATTATCTGCCACTTTTACTCTGTGAATTAATCACGATTAACTAGCAGTCAACCAGCCATCAATGGCTGGTTAGAGTTCAATGGGGTTGAATCGAGGGTTAACTGTTAACTGGTGACTGTTTACCGATTTATAGTTAAGCTTTGGTTAAAGTTGGAAGTTAACATTAGGTTAATTTTAACCAAGGTTGGTACTACATGGATGAAGATTATCCAACAGGACCTGAAATCCAATAGCTTCTCTCTGAATGAAGCAATTTATGTCGTTCAGACTTGTGCACTCTGGAGACTGATGTCTACGATTGTCGCTACTCACTCCTAGTGGTGCATGGCAGAAAAGAATAAGAAGGTTGATACAACTGGCCATCAGTGTAATCACGTTGACCACTATGTCAACTGAGAATGTGGAAGTGTGGATGATGTAATTTCACGTTTAGCAGTAACTCAACTGACAGTTTGAACTGTGCCTTCTGTAATGACAACTGAAAGACTATTAATTATGGTAGTATGTATTTACTGATGTCACCAATGACTCATATTCGTCTTAGTAAGTGACTCAAACCCCGTCTCACATGTCTGAATGCACGTCTGTACCAAGATCTGATGGCTATTGCCTGAAGCAAGTTAAAGCATGTTAAATCAAATCTAGCCACCTAACCACACAAACTCAGCTGCCAGTAGCAACAACATCACAGTAGCAGTAAGATCAGTGGCAACACAAATGAACACAAGATGCTATGAAGGTCCAGACTCATGTTCTGTGTTATTGTTGTTATTGTTATTGTTTAACGTGGCAGCCTGGTGTTCTAAAGCGGCTCGATGCTGACGTCTCCAAAGTCTAGCATACAGGCTTTCAGTCTGTGCCAGCAGCTGTTGGTGTGTGCCACGCTCGGCGATCGATCCTCTCCTCAGCACAAGAATCTCGTCGGCATCAACCACCGTTGCAAGTCGATGTGCAATGATTATTGTTGTCCGGTTTGCCATGGCACGCTTTAATGCACCAACGATTTTCTGAAACAGTGACAAGTGACAAACAGAATCACCACGCCTCCCAATGACGTCTGTTGTATTTCAAGGGCATCTGGTGCTCAAGGCACGGCAGGGCGTGTATTATGGACCAACAGAGAGACTTCACTGATGGGCCTTGTACCATATATTTATTCTGCATGGCTTTGAGGCATTCTTTCTTTGAGTGAGCATGATCACTCCATGCATGCCGGGCAGTTCAGTCACTCCAACAGTCACGATGACACTCCTGGTCCAGTTCCGAGTAGGGACGGCATAATAACTGACACTTACTTACTTACTTACTTACCCTCTGTTATCAATACTGCGACACAGACTATACCATGCGCCCATATATGGACATAGTCACCAATCACAAATTAAAGAGAACACTGGTAAACCCACTGTGTCACAGCAAAAAAAAATTAATCTCAGAATATATTCGCAAGAAATCCAGGCCAAATAACCACTTATGGTCCAGCCTCCAACCCAGGCCTGTAGAGGCGGCCGGAAAATTTTTTTCGCACTATTAATACTGAATAGATTCTTCCACATAGTGAGTTTTCAAAATACATTCTGGATGTGACTACTAGACTCACATGTTCGGTAATTGTATCAAGAGAAGACGTGGCCTCGTCATAGACCAGTAAGAGAGGATCCTTCAGAATGGCTCGTGCTATGGAAATTCTCTGCTTTTCACCACCTGACCATCACAAAAAAACAATCATCATGACATCATTACAGCAACCACAATATTACACATTCACTCCAACCTGCTGTTTAGCTCATAACACATCTGCTTACTTTATGTTTTAACGACTGATTATGTTTTTACAAACTTCTCTAATGCACTCTCGGTCAGGTGCCGGTCACTGTCCACTTATTTATTTACTTACTTACTTCAAATAACATGAAGTTAATAAAACATTATGTACATCATGATGCTGTGCACCACGCTGTACTGACTGACCTGACAATTTGAGGCCACGTTCACCGACTTGAGTGTTATACTGCTGCGGCATGTTGAGAATGACGTCGTGTATCTCAGCCATCTTAGCTACCTGATGCACCTGCTCCACACTAGCTCTCACGTCACCGTACTGGATGTTATAGAGAACTGTGTCGTGAAACAGCACAGAATCCTGCAATACACAGCAACAACAGCCAGCAATGATGTAGCACGTACACGACAGAACCAACTTGTCAGTGCATATAAAGACAAACCAACTAACACATCACCAAGCTGGTCAAAAACTGCCATGGCTGTTAATTATGAGTAACACTTTCATGATAAAGGAAATTCGCACACATATCAAAAATGACATCTAACGACTATAATCTGTGCATGCAAAATTTATTTTTAATTACAGTGAATGTTTAAAATATTTTTAAAAAATCTGCTGGCTATTCTAGCAGGTTAGACAATGTTTTGTGTAGACTAGGAGACAGTACACGAGACGTGACTAACTTGTGGTACAACACCAATGGCTCGTCGCAGGCTGTCCATGTCAACGTAACGAATGTCTTGTCCATTGATGAGAATGCGACCAGACTGTGGATCGTAGAACCGATAAAGCAGCCGCACAATTGTTGATTTACTGTCACAACACCAACACATGCACGCTCACCAACATCGACAACTGACAAGGACTGAACAGCCACATTTCACAGATTCAACTAAAATATACCTTAAAATGGCATGAAATTTACATAGAGAAAGTGAACGTACACAAGGCAGAGAGTGACTGATAAAAGCACGACAGTTTTCACAATGTGCTTAAAGTCACAACACAGCCAGGCCCTAGCCAGTAGCCACAAGTCAAACTGGTGGTTTTGATCACAAGTCCTATGACATAATCAATACATCTACACAACTAGACACATGACTCATTGTTATGGACTAAAACAGAAGTTCTGAGACTTGACTGAGCATGGTTTTACGTCTGCACCAAAACAATATAGGTTATACGGCCGACAGTTTTTAAAGGTCTGATGACCCAACCAACAGTGTCAAAGCACTGAAGGAGGGTGGTTAGTCATCCAGACAGGCCTCAGTCTAACCAGGCTCACCTCACCGTGTTACAATAATACATACATATACATGTGTTACATACACAGCTAAATGCACATGAACTGAAGACATGGAACATGAAGACTCCTCCCTGCCTTATTCACACTCGTAATTACATAGACTTACTACACTGTCACGGTTTACTATAGGCAGAAATACAGGCAAATTCATTAAATAAAACGACATCGGCGATTAATCATACCCAGAACCACTGCTGCCAACAATGGCCACCTTCTGACCAGGACTGACAGTGAAGCTAAGATTGTTTAGTATCTCTCGACCAGGCGTGTACGCAAAGCTGACGGAGTCAAATGAGACAGCTGCTGTGTCGGCCGTCACTTGCAACTGCCTCGCGTCCTTCTCGTTCTACACAGCACACCTCAGTGCAGTGTACAGATACACAGTGTCACCGTCATCAGTGTCACACTGATAGAAGAACTAGACTCACAGTCACAAAGTCGACTCTCGGCCAAGGACATCTGCACAATATGTCAAGTGTCTCACAATGCTCAATTTAGCCAGTTAGGACAGTTGTTAGAGTCCAGAACAAATGCTATCACCATCTCTATGCCAACCATTCTAAATTTAGTTCTTACACATGATCTATTGCTAACAGTCATGCCATCAATTATGCTTCAAAATTTCAAGGTTCCAAGTGTCAGCTGCTACCTTGACGGTGGCATGAAGCTGTAAGAGACTGAACATTGTCTGCATGTCAATCAGAGCTTGCCGCGTTTCACGGTAAACGGAGCCGAGAAAATTGAGAGGAATGGACAGCTGAAACAGCAGGCCATTAACCATCACCAGATCTCCCACAGTCATTGTTCCTACACACATCACATTCTGTCACGTTCAAAATAACAGTCATTAATGTTCAAATGTACTGCTATTGGTTACCGTATTGCCCAATACTTAAGTATTGGATAGCATTGGTATTAGGTGAATACTTCTGTCAATATCCGTGACCAATGCCACAGAGTTCATAGATCTAATAATTATAATTATGGTTTACATAATTATGCTCTGCAACACTGCCATGCTTACTGCAGAACGCGAGAAATGGTTGATGGGAAGCGGATGCGACATGGACGGCAGAAGCAGTGAGTGGCGAGGTAGCTATTGTGTTTGTGAAGTTCCCCATCAATGACTGAATGCCAATTGACATCATAACTGGTATTGGGCATTTGTATCATTACAGGCCAAAGTACTGGGTGTCAGGTGTCAAGCTTGGTATCATTCTAACTCTAATAGTCAGTGCATATAATGCTAAATGTGCTGGAGTGTACAGTGTTTAGAAATCAGCAATTCATAAAAGCCATTTATTACATAGCTTTGCTCTGAAAGCTTCAGATAAGCAACTCAACAATTACAAACTTTTTAAAATACACTGAATTGTTAAAGAGACACAAACTTGAAAACATGATGAGATCTGCACAAAAAAACACAACAAAATCTTTGGAACACGACGAGAGATGAGTTGGTGGGAGTCTTAGAAACAGACTGTTAACACATGCCACAGCATATCTGTATATAGTGAGTTAGAAGTATGTTTCTTTATATGTTCACAGCAATCTGTTACCATGAACCACAATCAATCACCAACCTTCCATGATGCTCTGACTAGCAAGGTACATGAAGACCGTGAGGCCGGCACTGAAGATGGCATTCTGACCCCAGTTGAGCAGTGCAAGACTCGTCGTTGTCTTCAGCGCCGCTTCTTCATACTTGGACAACAACTTGTCGTAGCACTCGGCCTCGTACTGTTCATTGGTGAAATACTGCAGACACACAAGCATGACAATGTCGATGATGCCACACACCATGCCGCTGAGCACGTCTACGTTACTGTCTCTCACTATAAACCACTCAACTCTCTTGTTGTCGATCTACGACTTTTGTCACACAGTTCTGTGTTTGGACCAGTCCACATCATTATATTATGAAGCCATGATATCTGAGGCTTCCTCTTCCCCTGCTTCCTAAAACGTCTTTTAAATGATATCTTTTTAGACGTTCCAAACAGCACTTAATTTTGCATCCCAATTTGCATAAGCTTTCACAATTTTAGAAGAACAATAGTATGTTATATAATTTGTGTTGCCATGTAAAGCAAAGGTGAAATACATACCGGCTTGCTAAGGCCTAGTGAATTAGTAATTCCATGTTATTTAATGTTAGCTTGACTTGCCGGTTTGCAATGTTAATGTTTTCATTCTGTTTAATAAAAATGTATCAAAGCACCTTTCAGTTCAACTGCATCAACTGATTAAATAATCACAGCTCCTGATGATGTTGTTGCTTGGTGTCACAACTATTCCACAAGTGCATTTGAAAATTTGTAAGATTAGCAACAACTAAACGAATAAATAGTGCAGAACAAATTACTTTGACAGTTTCATAGTTGATCAGTGAGTCAATGGCTCGATTGCCTGCTTCCTGGTCAGCAGCATTCATCTGAACTCGAAACTTAGTTCTCCATGAGGTCACCAGCAACGTGAATGTTGCATAGGCACCGATACACGCCAGAGATACAGCAGCATACTCAACGCCACACTTGTAATACTGTCAATGAATATAAAACAATGTCATCTGTCAGTATCAAATGTAAGTAACAACGTGCTGCGTGTCTATGTTTTAGAGACCATGTGTAAGTGCTGAGTGATGCCTCAGTGCACTGGTGAACTAGACATTGTAGACTATGAAAACGGACTAGACGACTAGCACACTGCCAAGTTGCACACAGACTGGAAGTACTCATGTGAACACAAAAGTGGACTGAGTGGAAGCCAAACTAACACAACCTCATCACAGCGGTATCTACAAACAGACAGACTGTATGTGTGCATTAGTACCAATCACCCGCTCTGCACGATGTAATGACTAGAACCCACTAGAGACTCTGCACTTGAAGGCTCGAATGTTCTCAGCAGTACATCATGACATGTCTAGGTCACTGGCACCATTTCACAGTAACAGCTACAAGGCCATGGCTGCTTGTGTTTCAAATACATTCACATTAACACCAGCATAACAGCAAACTGTCTGATTAAACTGTTCACCAGTATTTACAATGCAACTGTTTAGCATTACTGTTAATAAGAATACTCTGCAAAAGGTAGACTATATGTAATCACAAGTCTGAAAGATGACAGAGACGAAATACTACATCCATGAGAAAAAACACTCTGACAGCAATAGAATAACTAAACTGATCATCAAATGGACACCAGGAGACACTAAATGACACACATACATACATACATACCAGTATGCCAGTCACAAGACCAACTTCGAATACTGTTGGAATAATGTTAAATGCAAGAGCACTGAGCACAAAGTTGATGCCTCTACAATGCACAATTAAATACTGACAATGTTGAAAATGACATCACTTAAGGAATCTTAGTAAAAACAATAAAACATACTGCACATCATTGTGCAGGTGCAGTCAGTTTATGCAGTATGTTTTCGGTGAAAAAGCTGAAATGTGTATCATATTCTGTGCCTGTGTCTTTTCACAGACTACTGCTAGATAAATCAGTTACTGATTTACTTTACTTACTTACTAACAAGAGTGAACAAGAAGTTCAATTGTCACACAGAAGCTTTATCACTACATTAGAGTTGGAGTAGATTTTAACGCCCCACCAGACACATTCTAGTCATTTGGGAAGTGGAGTTCACAGCCAGTCACATCCACCCACTGAGCTTGCAATAATGGTCAGCTGCATTTGACTTTTTACTTGCCAAATTTTATGCATATTGGTGCAGGCAAATTAGTTGAATGACAGAAAAGTGAGGCGTTTTTAGACATGGCGTAGAAAAGTGCTCAATAAAAAGTTAAGCTCCCATATACAGACAGTGGTAATGCTGACCACAGAATTAATTACCCAGCAGTTGTGAGTCAGCCTGCCAATGTTCATTGACCTTTGTCAAATAGTTTTGTCAGGGTGTCAAGAAGTTAAGCTCTAAAGACCCCCACCCCCGACCTCCCTCAACCCTTGCCACTCCCCTCCGCCAGTTAGAGAGTTGGTGATCACACACATATGCACTGACTGACCAGCTATAATAAGTCATTCTGTCAATTATTTGTTCTGGTCAAGTTGTACGAGCATAAAATTTTGCCTCTTTGGGCAACCCTTTCCCAGGGGCTGTGGGTTAGCCAAGATCTAATCGTTTAGTTGTGGCACAATATGGACTGAGACTGAAAATTTCATCCAAATCTATCCACAACTTTGTTAGTAATGGACAGACAAATAAAGAGAAAGTATGCATTACATTGTCTTTGAATATACGCATCGTTTGAACGATAAACTCATTAGATAATTAATGAAATGCATTAGAAACAACCAAGGTTGTTTTTAATGAATTTCATTATCTAATGAGTAT